>UMIP01062588.1_pt1 | contig 38238 bp, 39 predicted proteins | sample 1965751 | NCBI WGS metagenome assembly UMIP01 (sample SAMEA4836117, study PRJEB28245) | human gut metagenome | biome: gut microbiome; material: fecal sample | place: Denmark | collected 2008
ATTTCGCTCGTTGCGACGAGCGCCCAAAGGCTCTGCCTTTGGAATCCGCCACCTTTTGAAAAAGGTGTACAAAAACTCCCTCATTTTTATAAAAGGAGATTGATTACTATGGCAAGAATCATCGAATGTGTACCAAACTGCTCCGAGGGCAGAGACAAAGAAATTATCGAGTACATCGCAGACGCTGTCCGCAGCGTGCCGGGTGTCGCTTTGATGGACTACTCCTCCGATGAAAACCACAACCGCAGCGTTTACACCATCGTCGGTGACCCGGACCAGATGGGCGAGGCTGCATTCCGCTTTGCAAAAGCCTGTGTGGAAAAAATCGACATGACCAAACATCACGGCGAACATCCGCGTATGGGCGCTGTCGACGTAATCCCGTTCACTCCTGTTAAGGACGTTTCGATGGAAGAATGTATCGAGCTGTCCAAAAAGGTTGCACAGCGCATCTGGGAAGAACTGAAAATGCCGGTTACCCTGTACGAAGAGTCGGCTTCTGCTCCGCACCGCCGCAACCTGGCTGCCATCCGCAAGGGTCAGTTTGAAGGTATGCCGGAAAAATTGCAGGACCCAAAATGGTATCCTGACTACGGCAACCACGAAATCCACCCGACTGCCGGTATCGTAGCAGTCGGCGCACGCTTCCCACTGGTTGCCTTCAACATCAACCTCTCCACCTCCGACGTCGAGATTGCAAACAAGATTGCAAAGACCATCCGTGAGTCCTCCGGCGGTATGAGATGGGTAAAATCCATCGGCGTTATGCTCGAAGAGCGCAACACTGCACAGGTTTCTATCAACATGACCAACTACACCAAGACCCCAATCTACCGCGTATATGAAACCGTCCGCTTCGAGGCTGCCCGCTACGGCGTACAGATCATCGGCTCCGAGCTGATTGGCATCGTTCCGATGGATGCGCTGACCGAAACTGCCGAATACTACCTCAAGCTGGAAAACTTTGATAAAGACAACCAGATCATGGAAAAACACCTGCTGTAAGGCAGCGTGATTTCTAAGGAGGTATCTTGATGGCTTCCCTTCTTATCAAAAATATCGGTATGCTGGCGACCGCCTGCGGCGACCGGGCAAAATCCGGCAAGGCACAGGGCGAAATCCTGACTTTGCAAAACGCTTATGTTCTGGTGCAGGACGAGCAGATTTTGGAAATCGGACAGGGTGAACCGACAATCGACCCTGCGTGTGAGGTCATCGACGCACAGGGCAAACTGGTCACCGCCGGTCTGGTGGATGCACACACCCATCTGGTGTTCGGCGGCTGGCGCGAAAATGAACTTGCCCTTAAACTGCACGGTGTCCCCTATCTGGACATCCTGGCGCAGGGCGGCGGCATACTGTCCACCGTGCGCAGCACACGCGCTGCCAGCGAGGACGAACTGTTTGACAAAACTGCCAAAGCACTGGACACCATGCTCTCGCTGGGCACTACCACCTGTGAAGCAAAAAGCGGCTACGGGCTGGACTTTGAAAATGAGTGTAAACAGCTCAACGTTACCCGGCGGCTCAACCAGTCGCAGCCGGTGGAGCTGGTATCCACCTTCATGGCGGCGCACGCGCTGCCGGAAGAGTACAAAAACGACCGCGAGGGCTATCTGTCGCTTGTCATCGACCGGATGCTCCCCTATGTTGCCGAGCATCAGCTTGCCGAATACTGCGACGTGTTCTGTGAAACCGGTGTCTTTACACCGGAGGAATCCCGCCGCATCCTGACAGCAGCACAGAAGCTGGGTCTGGGTGCAAAAATCCACGCCGACGAGATCGACCCCATCGGCGGCTCGCAGCTTGCCGGCGAGATCGGTGCAGTTTCTGCCGAACATCTCATCGTTTGTCCGCAGGAAGGCATCCAATCCATGGCAAAGGGCGGCACCATCGCCTGCCTGCTGCCTGCGACCTCCTTCTATCTGGGAGCGACCTTTGCTCCTGCCCGACAGATGGTTGAAGCCGGTGTACCGGTGGCAGTCGCCAGTGACTTCAACCCCGGCTCCACACCGAACCTTTCACTGCAGCTGGCAATGAACATCGCCTGCTACCGCTATCGTCTGACTCCCGAGGAGGTCCTCACCGCTGCCACCCTCAATGCCGCAGCCGCAATCGGCAAAGCAGAACAGGTCGGCACCCTGGAGCCCGGCAAACAGGCAGACCTGCTCATCTGGGATGCGGACAATCTCAACTTCATCTTCTACCGTTATGGCAACAATCTGGTCAAAACGGTCATCAAAAAAGGTAAGGTCGTCAAACACAACTAACCTCTGTGCAGGGCATCTGACACAGATTGCCCAAAATTGAAAGGATGGATTTCCCATGAAACTGACCGATATGCAGGTTAAGGAATTTATCAACGTTCTGGCATCCGATGCACCCGCTCCCGGCGGCGGCTCCGCTTCTGCTCTGGCAGGCTCGATGGGTGTCGGTCTGGCAAAGATGGTCGCTTCGCTGACCCTGGGCAAGGCAAAATATGCCGAGCATCAGGAAACCGTACAGCAGATTCACGACCGCGCCAATGAGCTGGTCAGCCAGCTGACCGCAGGCATCGACCGCGACACCGAAGCTTTTGACGGCGTTTCCGCTGTATTCGCTATGCCAAAGAACACCGACGAAGAAAAAGCTGCCCGCAAGGAAGCCATGCAGAAGGCGCTGAAGGAAGCGACTCTGGTTCCTTATTCGATCATGGAGCTGTGCCTGGAATCGCTGAAGGTGACCGAGATGGGTCTGGGATGCACCAACACCAACGCTGCCAGCGATTTGGGCGTTGCCTCCCTCAACCTGAAATCCGCCGTACAGGGCGCATGGCTCAACGTGCTCATCAACCTGGGCGGCATCCGTGACGAAGCTTTTGTCAACGAGTACAAGGCAAAGGGCGAAGCCATTTTGGCTGAGGCTCTGCCGCTGGCTGACAAAATCTACAACGAGATTCTGGCAAGCCTGTAATCTGTTTTCGATTCGAGCAAAACACCTTTCTGCTGTTGCAGAGAGGTGTTTTTTATGCTTTTTTCTCCCAATGGTTTTCTTTGCAGCAAACATTTCCCGACCTTCTTTTTGATTTGCATATTTATGCAGACATATACTCCTTTCAGTCGGCTATTTCCCGACAGTGGATGACAGGAAATCTTTTAAAGAAGCGCAAAAAAGCAGCGGGAAATTTCCCGCTGCTTTTTCATCATCATAAAATTTTACCGGTTGTTTTCTGCCGAGCCGGTCTGTGGGTTTAACTCAAATTTTTCGTCCACCTTTTAAAAAAGTTACGCTTTCCTCAAACAACCGCCGCGAGAACATCAAGCTGCTGGCTTACACCTGACCAACAACGCGAAACGGGTGCAGGCTCAGTCTGCCAATTTGCGAAAACCCTTTCTATCGCAAAGGGTTTTCACACTTTCCTAAATGCTCTTTCACGGATAAGGAGTTTCGCTCACTGCGGTGAGCGCCTAAAGGCTCTGCCTTTAGAATCTGCCGCCTTTTGAAAAAGGTGGACGAAAACTTTACTTTTTATCCTTGGAGGATGTTCATAAATTCCTCGCCGGTGATGGTTTCCCTCTCCAGCAGGTACTCTGCCAGCTCGTGCAGCTTGGGCATATTTTCTGAAAGAATCTGTTTTGCCTTGTCGTAGCACTGTGCGATGACCTGACGGACCTCCTCGTCAATCTTGGCAGCGGTCTGCTCCGAGCAGGCAAGGGAGGCATCGCCGCCCAAATATTGATTGCCCACCGTTTCCAGTGCCATCATACCAAAGTTATCACTCATGCCCAGTCGGGTGATCATCGCCCGCGCCAGCTTGGTCGCCTGCTCGATGTCATTGGAGGCACCCGAGGTAACCGAGCCGAAGATCAGCTCCTCTGCCACTCTGCCGCCGGTGTAGGTGGTGATTTTGTCCAAAATCTCCTCCTTGCTCATCAGCAGCGTTTCCTGCTCCTCCACCTGCATGGTATATCCCAGTGCGCCGGAGGTCCTTGGCACAATGGTAATCTTGTGGACCGGAGCAGAGTGCTTCTGCATCGCTGCCACCAGCGCATGACCGATTTCGTGGTAGGAAACAATCTTCTTATCCTTTTCGGAGACGACCGCGCCCTTTCTTTGGTAGCCGGCGATGACCGTTTCCACCGACTCCTCCAAATCTGCCTGCTCCACCTGTGCGCGTCCGCTGCGCACCGCACGCAGGGCTGCCTCATTGACGATATTGGCAAGCTCGGCTCCCGAAGCGCCTGCGGTCGCTCTGGCGATGACCTTATAATCAATGTCCGGCGACATCTGCTTGTTCTGCGAATGTACCTTTAAAATCGCCTCTCTGCCTGCAAGGTCCGGCAGCTCGACCGGAATACGGCGGTCAAAGCGTCCCGGGCGCAGCAGCGCCGGGTCCAGCGTTTCAGGACGGTTGGTCGCTGCCAGAATCACAACGCCCTTTTTGCCGTCAAAGCCGTCCATCTCGGTCAGCAGCTGGTTGAGGGTCTGTTCCCTTTCGTCGTTGCCGCCCATCATCCCACTGTCACGCTTTTTACCGATGGTATCAATCTCGTCGATAAAGACGATACAAGGCGCCTTCTCCTGCGCCTGTGCAAACAGGTCACGCACTCTGGCAGCGCCTGCACCGACAAACATCTCCACAAACTCCGAACCGGACATCGAGAAGAATGGCACATTTGCCTCGCCTGCCACCGCTTTGGCAAGCAGCGTCTTACCGGTTCCGGGAGGACCCACCAGCAGCGCTCCCTTTGGCATCTGGGCACCGATGGCTTCATACTTCTGCGGATTGTGCAGAAAATCGACAATCTCCTGCAAGGCTTCCTTAGCTTCGTCCTCGCCTGCCACATCCGCAAAGGTCTTGCCGGTCTGGGCAGGAACATACACCTTCGCGTTGCTCTTGCCAAAGGTCATCGCATTGCTGCCTCCGCCCATCCTTTTTTGCAGCGAGCGTGCCAGCAGCTGTCCCAGCAGTGCAAACAGCAGGATCGGACCGCCGACGCTGATCAGCAGGTACAAAAACGGCGACATCGGCTCTTCGATCTCCTTGCCGTAGATGACCTTGGCTGCATCCAGCTTGTCCACCAGCTTTGGGTCGCCCATGTTGCCGGTGATGTAGATGTTGTTGTCCTCTTCATCGTTGAGCAGGTATTCGATCTTCTGGTCAAGCACTTCCACCTGCTGGATATTGCCCTGTGCAAGTTGGGTGGTAAAGGTGCTGTAATCCACCTCTACCTCCTTTCTGCCCAACAAAGCCGGAAACAAAAAGGTATTGAGCAGCAGCATGATCAGCAGCGCCATCATGTAATAGTAGATCAGCGGCTTTCTTACCTTTGGATTTTTTACTTCATTCATCGTACCACTCCTTTGTCTTCATCTTCTCTATTTAAAGATATTGCAAAAATACCAAAAAATCAATTATTCTAGCTTTTTCTTTACAAATTGTTTGTTTTCGACATATTTTATTCGATTACTGTCACTTGTCGTAAAAAATGACAGAACAAGTGGGACCCGAAGCTTTTCTTCGGGTCCCACTTGTTGCAAAGAGGTAAAGTCTTGCCGGACTAATCGCAGCAGCAGTTGCAGCTGCAGCCGCAGTTGTTACAACCACAGCTGTTAGAGCCGGAGTTGTTGCAGCCACAGTTGTTGCCGGAGCAGCTTCCGCAGCAGTTACAGCCGCAGTTGTTCATCGCAGGAAAGCCACAGCCGCCGCAGCTGAAGAGGATGAGGATAAGAATGATGATCCACCAGTTGTTGTTGCTGTACATAGATAAGTACCTCCCTAATCATTGTTTTCAAACCATACTATGAAGAGCGGTGAAAAACGGTTCCTCTTTTTTTGAAGGAAGTGGTTTTTTCTTTTCCTTCGGTATAAATACCACACATCCTCCAATATTCTGCTATGTCGGGAACTTTTGCTCGTGATCATTCTGTGTCGTCGTCCCGCATCGCTTTTAAAAAGGTCTGTGCTTTTTCCGCTGTTCTTTAACAGTATAAGCAGCCGCCGCAAAATGTGTGCCACTTTATTTTCACACGGCACACACAATTTCATCTTGTAAGGATGGTGGTACTATGTTTCGATTCCGCGGATTCACCTCTTGTGCAAACGACGCGGTCAATCTTGCCCTTTCGCAGGCTTGCCTGCTGGGTCACACCTACATCGGCAGCGAACATCTGCTGCTGGGTCTGCTGCTGGAAGGCAGCACCGGCAGCTGCGCTGCGCTGCACCAGCGCGGAGTCCATGCCGAAGCCGTACTGGAACAACTGATCAAAACGGTGGGACGCGGCATCCAGTCCCGTCTGTCCCCTGCTGATATGACGCCGCGCTGCCGCCGCATTTTGGAGCAAAGCATTTTAGAAAGCCGAAAAAACGGGTGCGAAATGACCGGCACTGAACACATCCTGCTGTGCCTGCTGCGGGAGAAGGAGTGCTATGCGGTGCGCTTTTTGATGCAGCTGGGCGCAGACCCGATTTTATTGTACCGGGAGCTGTGTGAAAGCATGGACTTTTTTGGCGGTCCGCACCCATCCCAGCAGAATTTTACCAAAAAGGAAACTGCCCACACCGCCCTGCTGGACAAATTTGGGCGGGACCTCACCCAAAAGGCGCGCAGTCATCAACTGGACCCGGTGATTGGCAGGGAGCAGGAGATCGAACGGGTCATCCGCATCCTGTGCCGGCGCAGCAAAAACAACCCCTGTCTGGTCGGAGAAGCGGGCGTTGGCAAAACTGCCATCGCCGAAGGGCTTGCCCAGCAGATTGCACAGGGCAGGGTTCCGCCTGCGCTATCGGGCAAGCGGCTGATTGCGCTGGATTTGGTGTCGATGGTGGCAGGCACCAAATACCGCGGCGAATTTGAAGAGCGGGTCAAAAACCTGATGGACGAAGCCGCTGCTGTCGGGGACATCATCCTGTTCATCGACGAAATACACAACATCATCGGCGCAGGTGCGGCAGAAGGTTCGATTGACGCTGCCAATATCCTCAAACCGCAGCTGTCCCGCGGTGAGATTCAGTTGATGGGAGCCACCACCGTCGCAGAGTACCGGCGGTATATCGAAAAGGACAGCGCACTCGAGCGGCGCTTTCAAAAGGTAAATGTGGAGGAACCGGACGACAGCCAGACGGTGCGCATCCTGCGCGGCATCCTTCCCCGCTACGAGCAGCACCACGGCGTACACATCACCGAGGAGGCAGTACAGGCGGCGGTGCGCCTTTCCCGGCGGTATCTCAACGACCGTTTTCTGCCGGACAAAGCCATCGACCTGATGGACGAAGCCGCCGCCAAGGTCTGCCAGCAGTCTGTTTCCCAGCCTGGCACTGAGTATCAACAGCTGGACGACCGGCTGCACGAGCTGCGCGAACAGAAGGAGGCTGCCATCCTGCGGCAGGATTTTGAACAGGCTGCCGCCCTGCGCGACCAGCAGGCACAGACCCTCGAGCAACTCGCCCTCTTTTCCGAAAAGCTGCAAAAGGAGCGCCGCAGCAGAAGAAAGCAGGTCACCGCCAACGATATTGCACAGGTGGTCAGCGAAAGCACCGGCATCGAGGTATCCGCGTTGATGTCGAGGATGCTGCCGGCTTCCCGCCAGTCTCAGCAGCTGTTGGGACTGGCGCAGGCGCTCTCCCGCAGGGTCATCGGGCAGGAGCAGGCGGTGCAGGCGGTCTGTCGGGCAATCCGCCGCGCCCGGGTGGGACTCAACGACCCTGCCCGTCCCTATGCCTCCTTTCTGTTTTTGGGACCGACCGGTGTCGGCAAAACCGAACTGTGCAAAGCGCTTGCTGAACAGCTGTTCGGCTCTGCTGACTGTATGATTCGGCTGGATATGTCCGAATATATGGAAAAACACACCGTTTCCCGACTGGTCGGTTCCCCGCCGGGCTATGTCGGCTTTGAGGAGGGTGGGCAGCTGACCGACCTGGTCCGCCGCCGTCCCTATTCGGTGGTGCTGCTCGATGAGGTGGAAAAGGCGCACCCTGACGTGCTCAACCTGCTGCTGCAAATTTTGGAGGAAGGCTCCTTACAGGATGCCCAAGGCAGAAAGGTCAGCTTTTGCAACACCGTCATCATTATGACCTCCAACATCGGCGCGCGGTTCTTCTTTGAGCGCGGCGCACTGGGCTTTGAACCTGCCTGTACGCAGCAGGAGGACAGCTGCTCCCAGCTGGTTTTGGGGGAGCTGCGCCGGCAGTTTTCTCCCGAACTGCTCAACCGCATCGACGAAACCATCCTCTTTCGCAAGCTGGGTCAGCCGGAGCTGGAGCAAATCTGCCGGAAGCTGCTGCAACAGCTGTCCACCCGTATTCAGGCGCTGGATATGCAGCTGCACTGCACGCCTGCCGCCTTAAAGGAGCTGTGTGCCCAGGGGTACAGTCCCCGCTACGGAGCCAGACCGCTGCGCCGCGCCGTTCAGCGGCTGATCGAGGACCCGGCTGCCGAAATGATTTTAAACGGTCAGCTGCCGCCGCAGAGCACCCTGTTGTGCGACTACTGCGAGCAGGACCACCAGCTTCACCTGTCGGCAGCGGGTTGAGCAAAACAAAAGTTTTACTCAATTTTTTCCAAAAAATTGTGGGTTTCCAAAGGGCAAAGCCCTTGGTGCTCACCGCAGTGAGCGAAATTCCTTATCGTTCAAGCGCATTTTCGGGGGTTTGGACCCCTTTTGCAAGTGAAAAGGGGTCCAACAGGTTGATCCGTCTACGGCGCGAAGATGGGTAGTGAGAGCAAAAACAAAAATTTTCGTCCGCCTTTGTGGGTTAGCACAAAAAACAACAGGCACAGCCCAAAGGGCTGTGCCTGTTATCGTTTTATGTCGCTTTAAAGCTCCAGGTCGTCGGCGTCAATGCTCTGCCAGGAGGCGCACTCCTGCTCCGGCTGCTGCTTTTGGACAAAGATGTCCTCCCTGCCGACCACCTCCTGCGGCTTTTGATACGGAACGGTGACCATGTGCGGATAGGGAAATTCCACCCCGCTTTTGTCAAACATCTCCTTGACGGCAAGACGGATGCCGCGCTCCACCTCCCACTGCTTCATCGGCTTGACCTTGCAGATGATGCCGATGTCCACACTGGACGGACCAAAGTTGGTGATGCCCTGCACAAAGGGCGGTTCTTCGATCAGCTGTTCATGCTCCTTGGCATACTGTTCCACCGCCAAGCCAATCAGCTCCATCACCTTGCGGGTGTCCGACTCGTAGGCGGTGGAGATGGTGACCGCAGCCACCGCATTTCCCTTGTTGTAGTTGATGACCCGCTCGATGGTTCCGTTGGGGATAATAATCTGGTCGCCCTTCATCGAGCGCAGATAGGTCACCCGCATGGCGGTCGCCTCCACCGTTCCCTCCACATCGTCGATTTTGATGTAGTCCCCAACCGAGAACTGGTTTTCGAAAATCATAAACATCCCCGACACCACGTCCCGCACCAGGTTCTGCGCACCAAAACCGATGGCAAGGCTTCCGATTCCGGCGGTGAGCAGCAGGTTGCTCAATGGTTTTCCCATTCCTAAAATACTCAGCACCACCAGAAATGCCACAAAGTAAATCAGGTATCGGGTCACGCTGCGCAGCAGAGTCATCAGCGTGCGCATCCGTTTGGAGGCGGGCGCATCATTTTGGTAGCGCTTGTTCTTTAAAACGTGTCCGGTCACCGCCGAAATCACCCGCAGCGCCACCTTTGCCAGCAGCACCGTCAGCAAGATCAGGCACAGTCCCCACAGGATGTTGCCGCGGTTGCGCATCAGTTTTTGCAGCAGTCCTTCCAGATTCTGCATAAATTGCTCGCCGACCCCGACCACCTCATCCACCAGCGCTGCCGGTTGTGCCTGTAAATACAACTGTTTCATTCTTCTTTCATCACACCTTTAAAATATCCAGCAGACGACTGTCGATTTCCCACAGGTGGTTGTCGCTGTGCTGCTTTAAAAACAGGGAGAGCAGTTGCTGGGCGCACACCAGCATCGGCTGCCGCTCGAAGGAGCGCGGGTAGGTCGCCTGCAAACGCAGCTGAAAGTCGCGATCCAAGGTTCGGTAGTCCTTAAACTGATGCTGCTCCTTCTTCTCATAGTAGCATTGCAGCCGCACCAGCTTGTCGCGCACAAAGTCCATGCGGGACATCACATACAGAAAATTCCCGCGCTCGATTTCAAATAGGATGCTGCGCATCGCATAGACGATTTCAAACTCCCAGTCGAGCAGCGTGTCCCGAAAGGTCTGGCGCTCCAGTCCCTCCAGCTGGGAGGAGTGCATCCGCGAAAGGACCTGCCCGGTCTTGTCGGTCAAAATTTTCCAGTGTGCCGACCGCACCTGCAAAGCAGAGGTGGGCATCAGCACCAGGTCAAATTCCAGCCCGTTCTTTAAAAAGACATACAAAAACAATCCCTGCTCCAGGTCGACCTGCCGGATATACAGCGCATCGCTGAACAGCTTGTCCATCCGCGCGCGCAGTACCGGCACCTGCTGCGAGGTGAAGGTCGAAAAAATCAGGTCGATGTCCGAATACTCGTCCAGAAAGCCCTCCACACCCGAGCCGACCTGTACAATGCCCTCCACCTCGGGATAGGTGGAAACCACCGTTGCCGCCTGAATCAACAGCTTGGCTCGCTCTTTTTCGGTATACATTACATCACTCACCCCATGATTTTACTTTGAATACGAATATCCCGCCCTAAAAATTCAAAATGTATATAGCCGCCAAACAAACGCGAGGTCAGGCGATCGGTGTACCGCTTGCTGATCTCCTGAAAGGAAAGGTTGGTGCTGATGATGGTCGGTCTGCCCTCCAGCAGGCGGGTATTGATGATATTATACAGCATCGCTGTGACGAATTGGCTCAAAAATTCTGTGCCCAGGTCGTCCAGAATCAACAGGTCACATTCCAGCACCAGCGAGAGGTAGCTCTGCGGCTGGTCCTCTGTGTTGTTGAAGCTGAACTTTTCCTTTTCCAGCTTTGCCAGCAGGTTTTGCGCCGAACCGTAGATGACCCCGTATCCCTTGTTGATGACCTGTCCTGCAATGGCAAGCGAAAGATGGGTCTTGCCAAGACCGGTATTGCCTAAAAACAGCAGGCTGGGAGAGGACTGCGCTTTGCTAAAGCTGTGGCGCTCCACAAAAAAGTCGCGTGCATAATCGGAGCAGAAATTTTTGACCTGCGCCATCCGCTGTCTGGGGACCACCCCGTTGGCAAGCGGCTGCGGGCTGTAATAGTCCAGCGAAAAGTTGGAAAAGCGGCAGTCCTGCGGGTGGGAAGCTCCCAGCGCATCGAAGGCTGCCTCCCGCAGCAGCTTCTGGAAACATTCGCATTTGGTCGAGCCGATGTATCCGGTGTCCTCACAGCGCTTGCAGACGTGTCCGTCGTCGCGGTAGATTTCCAGCAGACCTGCCGCTTCCAGCAGGTCGTCCCGCTGCTTTTGCAGTCCCAAGCTCTGCTGCTTGAGCCGCTCAATGATGGTATCCAGCCGTTCCGGGGAGCCTGCTACCGCCTGGATGGTCTGCATCCCGATGCGGCGCAGCTGGCTGTCGATCTGCTCGATCTGCGGAAGCAGCCGGTAGATCTCCTGCCGGTGGCGCAGGCTCTGTTCCTTTGCCGCCTGTCTGCGGCTGGACAGCACCGCTGCCGCTTTATCATATATCTCTTTTGGAAAACCCATAACAATCCCCCTCCTGTGCCGGCGCCGTACCCTTTTTATCCATTGCCGTCCTCACCCATGAACCAGCCGTCGTGCGGCTGACTCATCAGCCGCAGATAGTATTCGTTCGGTCCCGAGATGGTATAGTCGTTTTGCAAATCCATCGGGTCATATTCACTGACCGCCATCCCGTCGTAAAGTCCTGTCATATCCTCCGCCTGCTCCGGGGCAAACCACTGCCCAACCCGCTGCGGGCAGCGTTTTAGCTCCCATCCGTTCAGCGGATGTCCCTGATAAAACCGGCAGCCGTATAAAAAATCGACCACACCCCAGTGCTCTTCATAAAACGCTTCGGTCACCACGTGTCCGTGGTAGGCTTTTTGGCGGTTTGCCAGAATGAGGATGCGTGCCGGTATACCCAGACACATCAGCAGCACCGCGCCTAACCGAGCCATATCGCTGCACCAGTCGGTCGAGCGCAGCAAAATCTCCCGTTCGGTCCCGCCAAAGCGCATCTGCTCAAAGGGGACGGCAAAATTTTCTGCCATCCGTTTGGTCAGGTGCAGCAGATGGTCGATGCTCTGTGCCTGATGGCTTCCGGCAAAATGTCCCGCAAAATCATACAACAGGTGGTGCTGTATTCCCGCAGGCAGGCTGCCCTTTTGGCTGTACAGCCGCGCTGCGGTATCCTCCTCCAGCAGGACCATCCTGCGCAGCAGCTGGTGGTCGATGCTGTTTTCTGCGTGCAGGTCGTGGCGCAGCATCTGTTCATATTCTTTTCCAAAGACGGAATATCCTCTTTTTTCCTGCATCCGTCCGGTTTCTGCCTTATCGCTGTGGCTCACGACTTCCTCCATAAGTAACATAGCGCTGCAGCTCATCAAAGTCAATCGAGGACTGCTCGCTTTTCTGCATTGCCTTCATGCCCTGCCGTTCGTTGGCAGCATCCTTTGTATTGGTGATGCCTTTTTCGTGCCAGCTGGTCAAAATCTTGTTGATGTACGCAAAGGACACCTTGCCAATCTGGTCCACCGTCCGCTCATAGGCAAGCTTGACCATCGAAATGTCAAATCGATAGTCCAAAAACCATGTGTCGATGTATTTGCACTCCTGGCGGGTCAGCTGGCGGTCGTGGATGCCAAAGGCGGTCTTGACCTGTCCCTGTGCGCTGTCCTGCCGCTGGCGGCGGGTCAGATATTCCTCCGCCTGCTCATAGGTGTAGATGTTTTCCGACATCATATCGGTCAGCAGACGGGACACCGCACGCATATTCGGCATATTTTTTGCACAGCAGAAGGACACTGCCAGCAGGATATATTCCGGCGGCAGACCCGCATAGGTGTAAAAGGAAACCAGCGTTTCAATCTCGGTGCGGGTCAGCGCCTTGCCCATCTGCATCTGCACCATCTCCACCAGCTGCGAGATGTTTGCATCCTGCTGGGAGAGGTGGTCAATCTCGTCGATGGACATCGTCTTTTTCTGTGCCTGCAAGCCGACCGATACCACCGGTTCCCGTCTGGTCTTTGGCTGCGGCTGCTGTATTGCCTCTGGTTGTGGCTGCGGCTGGCAGGTCTGTTCGACCGGCTGCTCCTGATGGCACAGCAACCCTTCCCGACACCAGAAATCCAACCCGTCCAGCACCTGCTGGTAGGGAATCATCAGCCGGTCCGCTAGATAGCGCGGGTCAATCACCTGCGGCTGGTTCTGCATCAGATACAGCAGCAGCCGCAGAGCTTCTGCCGAAGCGGTACACAACGTTTGCTCCGACAGCTGCGGCAGAGCGAATACGGCTGAAAATTTTGCATAATTGATCTTCAAACTCATACGATACTTTCTCCTGTTTTGCTCAGAGCCTGCGCTCTTTGTTTTCATTATACTATTTTTCCGCCCGGAATCCTAGTGCCTGTGCAAGGATTTTTACCTGTTCCCATTGGAAAACCCTGCTGTAAAACCGGCTTGTCCGCTGATTAGGATAGACACCGGCGGCATTTTGGTATATAATAGAGAATACCGACGGTTCCCTATCCTCTGTCGGCTTGAGGGATCTTTCTGCTTTGGACAGGCAAGAGTCCTCATCCTTTTGGTAAGGAGTGATTGTACACCATGATAGGCGATCTGCATTGCCACAGCAAGCTTTCCGACGGCTCCACCTCGCTGGAGGACATCGTCTTTTATGCAAAACGTGCCGGTTTGGATGCGCTTGCCATCACCGACCACGACACACTGTCAGGCGCTTCCCGCGCACAGGTACTGGGAAAGCGCTACGGGATTACCGTCATTCCCGGGGTGGAAATTTCCACCTTTGACCCGGACACACAGCGCAGGGTCCACATCCTGTGCTATCTGCCGCTCAAGCCCGACCGGCTGGCAGGTCTGCTGTCGCGCACCCTGGAGCAGCGGCGCATCTCCGGTGAGCAGATGATTCAAAAGGTTTCCCGACTGTATCCGGTCACCCGCGAGCATATTCTGCGCTATGCTGCCGCCAGCAACTCCATCTACAAGGTCCACATCATGCAGGCACTGCTGGATTTGGGCTACGACACCTCCATCTACGGTCAGCTGTATGCTCAGCTGTTTTCCGACTCCGGCGGCAGCTGTCTGGTCAAAACGGTCTACCCTTCCCTCGAGGAGGTTTTGCAGACGGTCAAGCAGGCGCACGGAATTGCCGTTTTTGCTCATCCGAGCGTCTACCGCTCGATGGAGCTGGTCCGCCGTTTGGCTCCCAGCGGCTTCATCGACGGCATCGAGGTCTACCATCCACGAAACACCGAGGAAGACCAACAGGAGCTACTCACCCTCTGCCGGCAAAACGGTCTGCTCATCACCGGCGGCACCGATTTTCACGGCAGCTATGCCTCCCGTCGTGCAAACCCGTTGGCAACCTGCGTGACCGACGAGGAAAATTTAAAGGGTATCTTTGAACTGCACCGGAAAAGAAGCGGCTGTTGAACTTTGCACATTTCCGATGTCCCATAATTAAAAAATATTAAAACAACAAAGGAAGGTCATCACATGAAATTTGAATACCATACCGAAGGCACCTGCTCCCGCAATATTATTCTGGAGATGGATGGAGATACCATCCAGTTGGTACAGTTTATCGGCGGATGCAACGGCAACCTCAAGGGCATCGCTGCGCTGGTTCAGGGACAGAAGGCACAGGATGTCATCCCGAAAATTCAGGGCATCACCTGCGGTCCTAAACCCACCTCCTGCCCGGACCAGCTCGCTCTAGCTTTACAGGCATACCTGGAACAAAGATAATTTTCTGTACACAACGACCGACACCATCAAAAGGAGGGGTCTGTGTGATTGATTTTCTCATCGTTCTTCTTGTCTTTCTATGGGGAAGTGCGCTGATGAGCGCGCTGATTTTGGTCCGGCACAGGCAACATCCTGCTTGCAGGCAGTTTGCATGGGCTGTCGAAAATGACAGTGACATTAAAATCGCTCCTGATTTTTCCTCCAAGTCCTCCCAGCCCCGGCTGGAGCCTTCGGAGGAGGAAATCCTGCTCTATTTTAAGCACAAGCAATGCTGCAACCTGGAAAAAGCCCGCTGCCTGGGTCAACAGCTGGGGACACAGATTTTGTGTTTACCGCAAGACTTGGCACAGGAGCAGCTGACCTTGGAACCACCACTGCTGCTGCACGCACAGATGCTCTGTCTGTTCGTCAGCGAGGAGTGTGTCCGCAGACTGCTGCCTGACCCCATCCTGCACAAGCTTGTGCTTGCACAGATGAATGACACCATCTCCGAACAACTGCCGAACTTCTACAACAATCTGCTTCAGTATCGCGCCTACACCGCTTATAAGATGTGCTTGGAGGAAGCTCCGGCAGAATCGGCTGCATCCGAACCGACACAACAGCAGCTGATTGGCAGCTGTTGGGCAAAAATGACAGGAAAATCGCAGGACCCCGCACATTGTCAGCTGGGCAGTCGGCTATATCAGTGGATGAAAGCCCGCTGCGAACAGCTTGTGTGCTCGGTACAGTTTCAAACGGTATAACAAACAGGGATGATTTTTAAAAATCATCCCTGTCGTTCTTTTATCACAGAAAGGAGCCAACCTTATGTTTTATTCTGCCAACGGAAAATCGCCGCAGCTTTCCCCCACCGCCCGCATCGCTCAAGGTGCCCGACTGGTCGGTCAGGTACAGCTGATGGAAAACAGCAGCGTGTGGTATAACGCCGTCCTGCGCGCCGACAACGCACCCATCACCATCGGAGAGGGCAGCAACGTCCAGGACAACTGCACGCTGCACACCGACCCAAACTACCCCATCACCGTTGGGAAAGAGGTCAGCATCGGTCATGGAGCCATCCTGCACGGCTGCACCGTCGGCGACCACTGCACCATCGGGATGGGTGCCATCCTGCTCAACGGCGCGGTCATCGAAGAAAACTGTCTAATCGCAGCAGGCGCGCTGGTCACCCAAAACACCGTCGTGCCTGCCGGTTCTCTGGTCATAGGCTCTCCTGCTGTCGTCCGCCGCAGTTTGCGCGAGGAAGAAATCCTTCACCTGCAATCTGCCGCACAGGAATATGTACACGCTGCCGCCGAACAGCTTGACTGTCCGCAGCGGTAATACAGCCGACCGGCTGTATGTCCCTCTATCAGAAGCCGGGCTTTGTCTTGACCTTCTGCGCCAGCAGGTCCTGCTGTGGGTATCGGGTAAACCAGCTCTGTGCCGACCGGCACCCCAGCAGCAGCTGCATCTTCTGCCTGCGCAGAAAATCGCCCACCGCCTGCATTGCTTCCTGCAAAACCGTCTCCGTCTGCGTGCGGTCGAGTTTCAGTTCCTCCACCAGCCAGATGCCCTTCTGCTGCTCTTTCAGTCGCAACAAAGCAACGCTCTCCCCTGTTGTCAGGGTGCAGCGCGTGCCGCTTCGGCTTTCTGTCACCTTCATCCCATCCCCCCCTTTTCCTTTATTATAGCACACTTCCGGTGGCTGTGGGAGGGTTTTTAACGCAGCCACTTTAAGCATCCCATCAAAATCAAAAGCAGTCCTGCGCTCCAGCTGATGTCCCGCTCAAACTGTGTGCAAAACCGACTGCCCAACCGCCAACCGCCTTTAACTGCCAGCAGGTTGATGCCCAGCGACAACGCCAGCAGCAGCCAGTGGTTCTGCTGCATCATTCCCGCGCCAAAGCCCGCCGCCAATCCGTCCACACTCAGCGCTGCCGCCAGGCTGACCGCCTCGGAAACGGAGAGCGACTGCGAGCGGTTAAAATCCGCACAGGTGGAATCGACACATACCTGCAAAAAAATCCGCAGATTTTTAATGCGAAACACCCAGGCGTTTTCCCGCTCGCAGCATTTTTTCAAGACATTTTTCAGCAGCCCGTCGCACAGCCGCACCGAACCCATCACGACCAGCACCCCACCGCCGAGCAACGAAGCTGTCCTGACGCTCATCCATCCTCCTGCGGCATCGCCCAGCCAAACCGCCGCCCACAGACTGAACGAACAGGTCAACCCCAGCGCCAATGCAGAACAAAACGGAATTTTAATCTGCTGTGTTCCCAAAGCCAGACCCGCAGCAAAGGTATCCATGCTCAACGCCAGTGCCAGAAGCGTACATCCCCACAGAGTTTCTGCCAAACCATCATCTCCCTGTCCAGATTCTGTTGTTATCTTATGAGCGGCAGAAAAAATCGGTGCAAAAAAATTTTTAAAAACTCTTGACAAATCCTTCCTCAGTTGCTATAATAATAAAGCACTTGTGATTTGTGCAAACAATTTCATAGTATGGAAAGATGGCTGAGCTGGTCTAAGGCGCACGACTGGAAATCGTGTGTGCCCTATAAAGGCACCGAGGGTTCGAATCCCTCTCTTTCCGCCAACAGACTGAGTCTGGACGCATATTGCGTTCCAGGCTCTTTTTTTATCGAAATGAGTGGCTTGCATTTCAGCCAATCTAAACGGACCACCCTTCCCCAAAGAAGACATCCTTTGGATGTCTTCTTTTTTGTTTTGCTCAAAATTTCCCCTGCTTTCTGCCGCACACAAAAATCCCCGTAGTCCTTTTGATAGGACTGCGGGGATTTTTGTAACAGGGATTTCTTTTTAAGAATACAGCGATTCTCCATCGGGCATCTGCTCGCGTTTTTTCAGCACCTTGCCGATGATGGACAGGAACACAATCGTGCTGACGATTCCGCAGAAAATATCGACAATCGGCTCGGCATAAAAAGCGGCGGTCGCACCGAAGAATGCCGGCAACGCAAGGGTGAACACCAAAAACATCAACTTACGGAAAACAGACAAGGTCACCGAAACCTTGACAATTCCCAGGGCGGTCAGACCGTCTACAAAGCTGTATTGCAGCGCCAGCGGGATGATGCCGAAGGTAAAGACCTTGATTGCCCACACCGACAGCTGGATATACTCGGCATTCTGGGTGAACAGCCGGACAAACACACCGGACACCGTCTGCGAGATGATAAACATGACCAGGCAGAACAGCAGCGCCATCTTGGCAATCTCCTTTTCCCCCTTACGGATGCGGTCGGTGTTTTTGGCTCCGTAGTTAAAGCTCAAAATCGGCTGGGTTCCGCTGGTGATGCCGCCCAAAGGCAGGGTGACAATCTGCATATAGCTCTGGACGATGGTGGCACAGGCAATCAGCATATCCCCCTGCGCTCCTCCGTAATTTTGCAGCACGGTGTTAAGCGCGATAATCAGCACACTGTCGCCCGCAATGATGATAAACGGGCAGAAACCAAAGGTCAGCACCCGCAGCATGATTTTTCCCGAGTAACCGCGGAAGCTGATGCGGACGTGTACCCGGTCGCTGAACAAAAACCACAGGACAAACAGGCAGGAGCACGCCTGTGAAAGAACGGTGGCAACCGCTGCACCGGTGACACTCATGTCCAAAGCAAAGATGAAGATGGGGTCCAGGATAATATTCATCACCGCTCCGATGATGGTGGTCAGCATCGCCTCGTTGGCAAAGCCCTGACAGGTGATGAACTGGTTGAGTCCCGCCGTCAGGATGGCAAACACCGTGCCCATCACATAGTAGGTCAGATAGCTGTTTGCATAGGGGAAGGTCTGCTCGCTTGCACCAAAGAACATCAGCATCGGCTCCCGAAATGCAATCGCCAGTCCCGTCAAAGCAGCGGAGAGCGCCAACAGCATGACAAAGCAGTTGGCAAGAATCTTCTGGGCGCCCTCCTGGTTGTCCTCTCCCATACGAATTGCCATCAGCGGCGCGCCGCCGATTCCAACCAGAAAAGCAAATGAAGAGATGAGGGTCACAATCGGACCGCATACGCCCGCTCCTGCCAAAGCGACCTCGCCGACCTGCGGGATATTTCCAATATACATTCTGTCCACAATGCTGTACAAAACATTGACAAACTGTGCCAGCATCGACGGGATCGCCAGCCTGCGCACCAACAGCTTGATGTCGTCCTTTCCAAGGTCGTTTTGCCTGCGAACCATTTTTCTCCTCCTTATTGTGCGGGCTCCTCAGAACAAGCTCCGCTTCCATAAAATCACGCAGTATAGTTTACTCCCACAACAAAGCAGGTGTCAACCGATTTTTGAATGGAAATGATACTTTCTAAAACTTTTATGCGCTTTTGAGCAAAACTTCTTCACAGCACAAAAATTTCCGTCTAATTTGTCCCTTGCACAAACCTTGCGCTAAAACGGGAAGCCTGACAAAACAGCGCCCATCTTCACCCTTCTGTGTAGCCATTACAGACAAAAGCAGGCGGAGAAAAATCCCCACCTGCTTCAATCAACCCTTTCGTTTGACATTGACCCCAATGCTGCCGAAGATGCACCCGCACAGCAGCATGGAAAACAGCTTGACAGCTCCCCACCAATCGGGTCGCTCCCCCACCGCCAGCGAGCAGAGCAGGCAGCTGACAAACAAAATGCCCGCGCACCCCAGTCCCAGAAAAAAGCCGTTCTGGCGCGAAAGGCGGGCGCAGCAAAAACCTGCCGTTGCTGCTATCAGACAGCCGACGCCCAACCCGACCCACTTGACCGCCCAAATGGGAAGCCCTCCGCTGCTCATCCACCCAGCAAGCGCTGCCAGCACCGCCGCTCCCACCGCTGCCGCACTCAGACAGCCTGCCGCTACCGCCCACATCTGTCTTTTGCGGCTGTCCTGCGGCGTTCTGCTCCTGTTTACCCGCTGCGGTGTTGGGCTATTCTTGTTGTTCAACATTTCTTTCATAAAAAAATCACCCCATATCCTGTCACATCTGTCCTACAGGATATTCGGGGGAAAATTTTTTTATTCCCTATCGGGAAGCTTACTTCTTATTTTCTTTGTTTGTTGCCCGCTGCGGTGTTGGGCTGCTTCTACCACCGTGCTTCCTTTTCATAAAAAAACACCTCGCACCCTGTGTTCGTTCTACAGGATATGCGAGGTGAAGCGCTTTGATTCCCTATCGGGAAGTTTACTTTTTATTTTCCTTATTAGCAGCCTGCTCTTGTGCTGCGCGCTCGGTAGCAGTGATGTTCTGCTGGATGGACCAGCGTGCCAAGCGGATCTTGCTTCTGTCGCCTGCGGTTTCGATGACGATGGTGTCATCCTTAATGCTGACGATTCTGCCGATGATGCCGCCGATGGTGACGATCTCATCTGCGATTTCGATGTTCTCACGCATCTTCTGAACTTCTTTATCTCTCTTCTTCTGCGGACGGATCAGCAGGAAGTAGAAGACAACGATCATCAGGATCAGCGGGATAAAGGTGGCAAGCATCGATGCAGTGTCGGTAGCTGCTGCCAGGTAAAGATTTGTCATGGGTTGTTGCACCTCCGTTAAAATGGACAAAATTGCACCGGAAAATCCCCTCTGCAATTTTGTATACAAGCAATATTATACCGTTTTGCTCTATTGATTGCAAGCATTTTCTGAGAAATTCTGTGCATCTTTCCAAAAACTGCCGTTTAGATTCTTCTGCCCAACAGCGGAATCATCTCTGCACGGAACTGCTCGAAACGCTCTTCCTCCAAAGCTGCACGAATCTTTTCCATCAGCGTGTTATAAAAATACAGGTTGTGCATAACCGCCAGTCGCATTCCCAGCATCTCGTTTGCCTTGAGCAGATGACGGATGTACGCTCTGCTGTGGCGCTGGCAGACCGGGCAGTCGCACTCTGCGTCGATTGGCTGATCGTCCAGCTCGTATTTGGCATTGTTGATGTTGATGATGCCCTGCCAGGTAAACAGGTGTCCGTGGCGAGCGTTGCGGCTTGGCATCACACAGTCAAACAGGTCTACGCCGCGGTAAACTGCCTCGATGATGTTGACCGGTGTTCCCACGCCCATCAGATAGCGCGGCTTGTCCTTTGGCATAAACGGCTCCACCTGCTCGATGATGTGGTACATCACCTCGGCAGGCTCGCCGACCGCCAGTCCGCCGATGGCATAGCCGTCACACTCGATTTCTGCAATCTGCTTCATATGCTCGATGCGCAGGTCGTCAAAGGTAGAACCCTGGTTGATGCCAAACAGCATCTGGTGCGGGTTGATGGTGTCCGGCAGGGAATTCAAACGGGTCATCTCTGCACGGCAGCGGCGCAGCCAGCGCACGGTGCGGTCGATGGAGCGGCGGGTGTACTCGCGGGTGGACGGGTTTTCGATGCACTCGTCAAATGCCATGGCGATGGTGGAAGCCAGGTTCGACTGGATGCGCATACTTTCCTCCGGTCCCATGAAGATGCGTCTGCCATCGATGTGGGACTGAAAGCGGACGCCCAGCTCGCTGATGGTGCGCAGCTGTGCCAGCGAAAACACCTGGAAGCCGCCGCTGTCGGTCAAGATTGGACCTTCCCAGCCCATGAACTTGTGCAGACCGCCCAGCGCCTTGATCTTTTCATCGCCCGGGCGCAGGTGCAGATGGTAGGTGTTGCACAGCTCCACCTGACACTTCAAATCTTTGAGGTCGTAGGAGGAGATTCCTCCCTTGATGGCTGCGGATGTTCCGACGTTCATAAAAGCAGGAGTCTGTACGGTGCCATGTACCGTCTGGAACTGACCACGGCGGGCACGTCCCTGCTGTTTGAGCAATGTATACATTCTGTTCCTCCTCGGCAGACCGACTTTTGTCCGCCGTATTTCCATCATTTGTTTTTGTTATAAAATCGCCATTGCATCCCCAAAGGAGAAGAAGCGGTAGTTTTCCTTGACTGCCAACTCATAGGCTGCCATCGTGTGCTCATAGCCGGCAAAGGCGCTGACCAGCATGATCAGGGTGCTCTCCGGCAGGTGGAAGTTGGTAATCAATCCATCCAGCACCTTGAACTGGTAACCCGGATAGATAAAGATGTCGGTATAGCCTGACTGCTCGTGCAGCGGCAGACCCTGACGGGTCCCCAGCGTTTCCAGCGTGCGGCAGCTGGTGGTGCCCACAGCAATCACCCGTCCGCCCTGCTGTTTGGTCTGATTGATGAGGTCGGCGGTGCGCTGCGGCAGATAATAATGCTCCGAGTGCATCTTGTGGTCGGTGATTTCGTCCTCCTTGACCGGACGGAAGGTTCCCAGACCGACATGGAGGGTCACAGTGGCGATGTTGACCCCCTTGGCTTTGATTTTTTCCAGTAGCTCGTTGGTAAAGTGCAGTCCTGCCGTCGGAGCTGCCGCAGAGCCCAGCTCGTGCGAATACACCGTCTGATAACGCTCGTTGTCCTCCAGCTTTTGGGTGATGTACGGCGGCAGCGGCATATTGCCAATCTGCTCCAGCACCGGATAGATGCTCTCCCCTTCATAGGAAAAACGAATCAGGCGGTTGCCGCCCTCCACCGTTTCCAGCACCTCGCCGTGCAGCAGTCCATCGCCGAAGGTAAGTTTGACCCCCGGCTTTGCCTTCTTTCCGGGCTTGACCAGTGTTTCCCATACGTCCTTTTCCTTCTGCTCCAGCAGCAGCACCTCGATGTGTGCGCCGGTGTCCTCCTTGACCCCGTACAGTCTTGCCGGGATGACTCTGGAATCGTTGACCACCAGCAGGTCGCCCGGCTGCAGCAGGTCCACAATGTCATAAAAATGGTGGTGGCTGCATTCGCCGCTTGTGCGGTTCATCAGCAGCAGGCGGGAGTGGTCCCTTGGCTCCACCGGAGTCTGTGCAATCTGCTTTTCGGGCAGATCAAACCAAAAATCCGATCGTTTCATACTTGTATTTTCCTCCACAAAACAGGTGTAGTTGTAAACAGGGTAATGAGCAGGTTCTCATCCCCTACGGATTGCCGTACCTTTTATTGTATCTTTCTGAAAGCGCGCTGTCAATCTTTTGCCGACAAATTTGCCGCTAAAATGCGCATTTTCATAGGAAAAAGCCGCTGCACATCTTGACAGCCTGTATTCTCGGTGATAATATATACCCAAACACTTACAACTTCATAGCAGACGATAGAGGCGCACCTTTCATCAGTAGCGCGGGCTAGGCTGCCAAAGCCGCTGGATGCCTGTGCCAAAGGGAACGGTGCCGAAGGGAATATCTCGGCGGGTATTGCCCTGGGGGTGTCCTTAACAGGGACACAACTGTCACCGCAGCTTGCGGTGAAGCGCTATCCATCCTTTTCTTTTCTAAGTATAGCTTTAGAAGGGGAAGTCAGCCCCTATCTGCAAAGCGATCCCGCCGGTTCTTCTTTTTAGAAAAACCGGCTTTTTTCGTTTCTTCCCGCGTTGCCGCATCTTTTCGGAAGAAGAAGCATACAGTGTTTTATCCTCTACCATGAAAGGACGTATCACAAATGAAACAGTATCGTGTAGCCGTTATCGGCGCTACCGGCATGGTCGGACAAAGATTCGTTTCCCTGCTGGAAAATCACCCATGGTTCACCGTTACCGCTCTTGCAGCTTCTTCCCATTCTGCCGGAAAAACCTATGAACAGGCTGTGGGCAGCCGCTGGATGATGAGCACCCCCATTCCAAAATCAGTAGCCGGACTGGTCGTACAGGACGCCGTAGCAGATGCCCAGCAGATTGCACACAGCGTGGACTTTGCTTTCTGCGCCGTTGACATGAAAAAAGAAGAGATTCGCGCACTGGAAGAGACCTATGCGAAATATGAGTGCCCGGTTATGTCCAATAACTCCGCACACCGCTTCACTCCCGATGTCCCTATGATCATCCCGGAGCTGAATGACGAACACGCACAGGTCATCGAGGCACAGCGCAAGCGGCTGGGCACCCGCCGCGGCTTTATTGCCGTCAAATCCAACTGCTCTTTGCAGAGCTATGTTCCTGCCCTGCACCCACTGCGCTCCTTTGGCATCACCAAAGCACTTGCCTGCACCTATCAGGCGATTTCGGGCGCGGGCAAAAACTTTGCGACATGGCCGGAGATGGTGGACAATGTCATCCCCTTTATCGGCGGTGAGGAAGAAAAAAGTGAGAAAGAGCCGCTGAAGATTTGGGGAACTCTGGAAAACGGACAGATCGTTCCGGCACAGTCCCCTTCCATCACCACCCAGTGTATCCGTGTTCCGGTCAGTGATGGTCACCTTGCTGCTGTCTTTGTTTCTTTTGAGCACAAACCCACCATCGAACAGATTAAGGCAGCGTGGAACAGCTTTGCCGGTTATCCGCAGCAGCACCAGCTGCCCAGCGCGCCCAAGCAGTTTTTGACCTACTTTGAGCAGGACGACCGTCCGCAGACCCGCCTGGACCGCGATTTAGAGGGCGGCATGGGTGTTTCGGTCGGCAGATTGCGCCCGGATACCCAGTACGACTACAAGTTTGTCTGCCTGTCCCACAACACCGTCCGTGGTGCGGCAGGAGGCGCCATCCTGATGGCAGAAACGCTTGCCAGCAAGGGCTATCTTGACTAATCGAAACGAGGCTGCAATATGATGAAGAAAACCATTTTTACCGGAGCAGGCGTTGCCATCGTCACTCCGATGAATCCCGATGAATCGATCAACTATGATGAGCTGGGTCGTATCATTGATTACCAGATTGAAAACGGCACCGATGCCATCGTTGTCTGTGGAACCACCGGTGAATCCGCTACCATGACCGACCAGGAGCATGTAGATTGTATTGCCTACACCGTCCAGCGTGTACAGGGCAGAGTGCCTGTCATCGCAGGCGCTGGAAGCAACCATACCTCCTACGCTGTCTGGATGTCCAAGGAGGCAAAGCGTGCCGGAGCCGATGCGCTGCTGCACGTCACCCCTTATTACAATAAAACCTCCCAGACTGGACTGATTCGCCACTTCCATGCGATTGCCGATGCCACCGACCTGCCAATCATCCTGTACAATGTACCATCCCGCACCGGTGTCAACATCACCCCCGAAACCTACCGCGCCCTTTCTGCCCATCCAAACATCGTGGCAACCAAGGAAGCCAGCGGCAACATCTCCCACATCGCACAGGTCATCCAGACCTGCGGCGACCAGCTGGATGTCTACTCGGGCAGCGATGACCAGATTGTTCCCCTGCTGGCGCTGGGTGCAAAGGGTGTCATCTCGGTGCTGTCCAACGTCATGCCGCGTCAGACCCACGACATCTGCCAGCTGTTCTTTGACGGCAAGATCGAGCAAAGCCGTCAGCTGCAACTGGAGCTGCTGGAGCTGATCAACGCGCTGTTCTCGGACGTCAATCCGATTCCGGTCAAACAGGCAATGAACCTGATGGGATACCGCTGCGGCAGCTGCCGCCTGCCTCTGGATGAGATGCAGCCGCAGGCGCGTCAGCATCTGGAAGAGCTGCTGCGCCGCCACAAGCTGGTGTAAGCGCAATATAAAAAGGAAGTTCTTGCCGATACGGCAACAAAAGAAAGGAAGTTTTTTATGGTATCCATCCTTCTGTGCGGAGCGGGAGGCAAGATGGGTCAGGTGATTACCCAAGCGGTCGCACAGCGCAGCGATTGCCGCATCGCAGCGGGCATCGACCCACACGCGCCTGCCTGTGACTATCCGGTCTATGCAAGTGCAGACCAGTGTACCGAACCGTGCGATGTCATCATCGACTTTTCCCATCCGTCTGCCCTCTCCCCGCTGCTGGAATATGCAATCAGCCACCGGCTGCCGGCTGTCATCTGCACCACCGGACTTTCCGAGGAGCAAATTGAGAGCATCCATCAGGCTGCCCGTCAAATTCCTATCTTCTTCTCTGCCAATATGTCACTGGGCGTTTCTTTGCTGTGCGAGCTTGCCAAAAAAGCTGCGCAGGTGCTGGGCGGCGATTTTGACATCGAAATTATCGAAAAACACCACAATCGCAAGGTGGATGCCCCCAGCGGAACCGCGTTGATGCTGGCGGATGCCATCAGCTGCGCACTGCCGCAGCAGCCACAGTATATCTACGACCGCCACAGTCGGCGCGCACCGCGCAGCCGCGAGGAAATCGGCATCCATTCGGTGCGCGGCGGCACCATTGTCGGGGAGCATGAGATTCTCTTTGCCGGTCACGACGAGCAAATCTCCCTCACCCACACCGCTGCCAGCAAAGAAATCTTTGCCACCGGTGCCATCAATGCAGCGCTTTTCCTGGCAAATCAGAAAGCCGGGCTTTACAATATGGGGGATTTGGTTTAGAATCAAGGCAAGACCAACGAAAGGGGATTTTTTCCATGAACGGCGTCAGCAAACTCTCTGTGACCGAGGACATCTCTCTGATCAACTTTAAAAATATCCCGCGGGACCTGTGCATCTCCTCCCGCATTATGACCGAATTTGCCGCGCAGGGCATCAATATCGACATGATTTCCCAGTCGGCTCCCACCGGAGAGACGGCGGATATCTCCTTTACCGTCGATTCTGAGCAGGTGGTCCACGCCCTTGCCATCGTCCAGCGTTTCCGCGAACAGTACCCTTCCCTTCGCACCAGCGTTTCCACCGGTTGCTGCAAGGTGCAGCTGTACGGCGAAGAGATGCGCACCCGTCCCGGCGTGGCCGCACAGGCGTTCACCCTGGTCAGCGAGCAAAATGCCGATGTCCGGCTCATCACCACCTCGGAGGTAGACATCTCCCTGCTGATTGCCGACCACGACCTGCCTGCCGTGCTTGAGGCACTACAACAGCATTTCGAGGTGGAATAGCCGATGAAATCTCCTTGTTGTCAGGACTGCCGCTACTGCTGGCAGGACGACCGCAGCAGTGTTTACCGGCGTCCCCCTTTCTTTTTCTGCCGCAGGAAAGGCAGCTTTTTCAGCCGCAACTATCAAATCGGCGAAGGCACCCGCATTGACCCGTGTCAGAGCGCCTGCGAGCAATTTTCTCCTAAACAAACCGATTGCTGATAAAAAAGAGGAGCCGCACCTAAAATGGTGCGGCTCCTCTTTTTATGATGGTTTTATTTACCGGTCTGCCTGCTGGCTTTGCAGCAGTTTCGGCATGGCTTTTGCAATCAGGAATCCTGCCAGCGCAGTCAAACCCACCTCCGGCAGCAGGAAGAAGAGGTTATAAATCAGCGAATACAACACATACAGGGTTTTGCCCGGGAACATATCCACCAAAGTCTGTCCCCATGCGAAGAAGCCTTCCTGGGTAAAGAACCACTCGCCCCAGATACCAAAGAAGATAGCGCCCGAAATAACGTGGGCAACATACCGCAGCAGACCTGCCAGCAGGATGCCGCACACCAGAGCCAGCGGCTTGTTTTTGATTTTGTCACGGAAGATGCCGCCGATACCCAGCACCGTAAACGCAATGATGTAATCCAGCAGGAAGATGCCAAACGCTGCCAGCAGCGGGCTGCCCGAGAAGAAGCCGCCGTTGAAAACACCGTTCTCTACACCCAGCGCCGCTGCGCTGAAGGTACCCTCTGCGATGCCCTGGATCCCCTGAATCAGGCTGAAGGCGAATGCGGTCACAAATCCCCATTTCACTCCGTAGCGGTAGGAGACCAGAATCACCGGCAGCATACAGCAGGCGGTGATGGAGCCGCCGAACGGCAGACGGAACAGGATGATGAAGGAAAGGATGGTGGACAGCGCAATCATCAGCGCACTTTCCACCAGACGTTTGGTTTTAAAGGATGATGTCATAAAAATTGCCTCCTCAAAATAAAAAATGCCGCACCGGATGATGTGCGACAGACAGAAAGCAAATCCTATTGACAGAATCCCTCCGCCGGCATTATCCGGATCAGGTCACAGGGTTAAAGGACCGATTTATCCTTCTCTCAGCCGCTGCGTGCAGCACCCCTTCTTTTTTCGACCTTAGTGTAACAGAGTTTCCTGCCTTTGTCAAGTTTTACAAAATGTAAAACTGACGATTTTGCCAGAAAAATTTCATTTATCCGGCATAATTGCAGGAATTTGGCATTTTTCCTGCAATTTTCCTTGATTTTTGCAAGGATTCACGTTACAATAAAATAAATCGTATTAAATCACAACGAAATATTTGTTTCTGTATAGATCCGAGCATCACCCAGCCGGAATCAAGATTCTTCAACCACTTTTTTAAACGAATAGCAAGTAAGGAGAGTGCCGTGATGAACACAGATTTTCTCAGTCAGATCGAAGCGCGCCTGCCTGAGTTTTCCAAAGCGCAGAAGCTGATTGCCCGCTACATCCTCGACCACTATGAAAAAGCTGCCTTTATGACCGCCTCCCGCTTAGGAGCCACCGTTGGGGTCAGCGAATCCACCGTCGTCCGCTTTGCCTCCGAGGTCGGCTGCGACGGTTATCCGCAGCTGCAAAAGGGCTTGCAGGAAATCATCCGCAACCGCCTGACCTCGGTACAGCGCATGGAAATCACCAACGACCAGATTGGGCGCAACAACGTTGCCTCCAAGGTGCTTTCAATGGACATCGAGCGCATCAAGCACACCATGGAGGAGTTGGACACCCAGCAGTTTGACCTGGCGGTGCAGAAGATCATCCATTCCCGCCGCATCTATATCATCGGCGTACGAAGCGCAGCTTCCCTGGCAGGATTTTTGCAGTTTTATTTTAACCACATCTTTGACAACGTCCACCTGATCAATACCACCAGCACCAGCGAGATGTTTGAGCAGCTGTTCCGCATCAGCGAGCAGGACGTGCTGATTCCTATCAGCTTCCCGCGCTACTCTCAGCGCACCCTCAAGGCTGCCAAATATGCGCGCAACAAGGGCGCCGACGTCATTGCGCTGACCGACTGTGCCGCCTCTCCGCTGGCATCGGTGGCAAACATCAGCCTGCTTGCCCGCAGTGATATGGCATCCTTTGTGGACTCTCTGGTGGCTCCGCTGAGCCTGCTCAACGCCCTTGTGGTGGCGGTCGGCTTGGAAAAACAGGCGGAAATCAGCCACACCTATGCACAATTAGAACACATCTGGGACGAATACAACGTCTATGAAAAAACGGAGGAAGAAAATACCGATGCCCAATAATTGCGATACCCTGATTATCGGCGCAGGAGCTGCCGGACTGATGGCTGCCATCCAGTGCGCACAGCGCGGACAGTCTGTTACTCTGCTGGAAAAGATGGACCGCCCCGGGCACAAGCTGCTGATTACCGGAAAAGGTCGCTGCAACGTCACCAACTGCTGCACTATCGAAGAATTCATGCCCAATGTGCTGAGCAACCCGCGCTTTTTGTACAGCTGTCTAAATGCTCTGAACCCGTATGAAGTGATGGGCTTCTTTGAAGAATGCGGTGTTCCGCTCAAGGTCGAGCGAGGCGAGCGGGTCTTTCCTGTGTCCGACCGCTCGGCAGACATTGTGCAAGCGCTGGTGGACAAAGCCCATCAACTGGGCTGTCGGCTGGTCCACGGCTGTGCCGACGCGCTGCTCATCGGCGAAGAACGGGTGGAGGGTGTGTCGCTGACCGACGGACAAAAGCTGTATGCCCATTCGGTCATCGTGGCGACCGGCGGCAAAAGCTACCCCGCTACCGGCTCCACCGGCGATGGATACCGCCTTGCCAAACAGGCAGGTCATCGGGTGACGCCGCTTCGTCCTTCCTTGATTCCTCTGGTCTGCAAGGAAAAATACTGCCGGGATATGATGGGACTTTCCTTAAAGAACGTCACCCTCAAGGTGACCGACCGCTCCAGCGGCAAGGTCGTCTTTGAAGAGCTGGGCGAAATGCTGTTCACCCATTTTGGCGTGTCCGGTCCGCTGGTGCTCAGCGCCAGCTGTCACATGAAACCGGACAAAACCGGCAGTCTGGAGGGCTATTGTCTCTTCATCGACCTGAAACCGGGATTGAGCCACAGCCAGCTGGACGCACGCATCCTGCGGGATTTTGAGCAGTTCATCAACAAGGATTTCATCAATTCCCTCGGTCAGCTGCTGCCGCGCAAAGCCATTCAGCCGGTCGCTATCCTCAGCGGCATCCCGTTTGAAACCAAAATCAACCAGATTACCCGCGAGCAGCGCACCCAACTGGTGGAGGTCATCAAAGCGCTGCCCGTCACCCCACTGTCTTTCCGACCGATTGAAGAAGCCATCGTCACCGCAGGCGGTGTGGACGTCTCACAGGTCAATCCCAAGACGATGGAGTCCAAGCTGCTGCCCGGTCTTTACTTTGCCGGCGAGGTGCTGGACGTGGACGGCTACACCGGCGGCTTCAATCTGCAAATTGCCTTCTCCACTGCCTTCGCTGCCGGAAACCACTGCTGATTTTTCATAAAACCACCCAATGCTCCCTGTTTTTTTCATGCCGGGAGCATTTTTCTTTGCTTTTCTGCGTTTTTACAAGGCGCACACCGGTATTTTGTGAAAAAACAATCAGAATCTTTCAACCTATACAAAGCCCTTTGTAGCCGTTTATATCGAATTTGGGAAAAAAGTAGGAAAAGCACTGTCCTTTGGTAAAAACATTTAAAATTGCTCTTGTATTTTCAACAAAATATGCTAATATAGTATCTGCTTAACTCTCTTTTGAAAGGTGTGCTTCTGCTATGAACCTTCCAATCGCCATTCTGCTGCTCTGTGCCATGCTGGGTCTTGTGGACAAGATACTGGGCAACCGCATGGGGCTGGGCGAAGAATTTGACCGCGGATTGACCATGATGGGCTCTCTTGCCCTGACCATGTCCGGCATCTACTGCTTTTCTGTCATGCTTGGGCGCTGGCTTGCCGTCTGGCTGCAAGGGGTATCACTGCCCTTTGACCCAACTTTGCTGGTCAGCAGTGTGCTTGCCACCGACATGGGTGCCTACTCCATCGCGCAGACCATCTGCACCAGTCCTGCACAGCTGATTTTTTCCGGCGTGATTCTTGCCTCCACCTTAGGCTCCACCATCTCCTTCTCACTGCCGATTGCACTGGGCAGTGTGCCTGCCAAGGACTCCAAAACGCTGATGACCGGCATGGTCTACGGCATCATTGCGACACCGGCTGCTCTGCTGATCGGCGGTCTGATGGCAGGCATGACCGGCAAAGAGCTGTTGTCCAGCCTGCTTCCGGTTACACTGATCTGTGTCCTGATTGCCCTTTCCATCTTCTTCGGCGGCGAGCGCACCGTCGGCGTCTTTCAAGTGATGGGGCGCGGTATCAATCTGCTGGCGATTGTTCTGTTTGCGCTGGTGCTGGTACAGGTCTTTTTTGACTCCCCTTCGGTGCAGTTTGTAGACCCCGCTCTGATTGGCGAGGTGCTCACCATCGTCTTTAAGATTTCGGTGGTAGTCTGCGGCTCCTTCATCCTCTCCAACCTGATTTTGCGTTACTTCATGCACCCCATCCTTTCGCTTGCCCGCCTGATCCATGTCAATGAATTTGCCATCATCGGGCTGCTGCTCAACCTGATCAACTCGGTTTCCATGTTCTCGGTGTTTGGCAAGATGGACCGCCGTGGTCAGCTGATGAACGCCGCTGCTGCGGTCACCTCCGGCTTCGTATTCGGTGGTCAGCTGGCATTCGTTTCCTCGGTCAACAACGATGCGGTACTCGCCTTCATCCTCTCCAAATTGTTGGCTGGTGTGCTGTCGATTTTCATTGCGATTCTCCTTTCTCCACCGTATGACCCGGAGATGGCGCAGGGAGGTGAAGCTGATGCTGCCTGTTGAGACCCTCACCTTCACCAAAGAGCAGCGCACCCTGCCGTGTAAAATCGTGCGGATGCAACAGGATGACCTGGACACCATCTTAAACTACCAGCAGAAGTTGTGTGATGCCTTGCAGGATGCGGACATTTTCGTCCCGCTGTCCCGACAGGAATGGCAATATCTGCTCGACCACGGCTTTGCTCTGGCGGTGCTGCCGGAAAACCCACCTGCCCACACCGATTCGATTGCCTATCTGATTGGCTGTCTCTATCCTGCCGATACGGAAAACCTGGGACCCGATGCAGGTTTAAGCGGCGAGCAGCTGCTGCACACTGCCAATCTGGAGATTGCGATGGCTTCTCCCGACTGGCGCGGCTGGCATATGCACAGCCGGATGTGTCAGCGGTGTGTCCAGCTGCTTTCACAGGACGGGCGCACCCGCTATGTGCTGGCAACCGCCAGTCCCAGAAACCTGCCCAGTGTGCGGGCGCTTGAGTCGGCTGGATTGCAAACGGTAGTCATCAAGGAAAAATACGGAGGCAAACTGCGCTGCATTATGCTTAAATCCCTTTCATCATGCTGAAACATCTTTCGGAGCCTAAAATCCCCTTCAGGCTGTTCCGTTATATTTTCCTAATGGTATATTCTATTGCTTTTATTTCCATTTGTAATTAAGAAAAACAGGCGGTTCCTTTCTTTGGACCGCCTGTTTTCTCTGTGTTTACTTTTTTGATTCTTTTCTCTCGGCTTTTTATTCTCATAAAAGTTTGTTAAAGTTTTTACTTTATTTTTTATGATACAAAAATGAATTTCTTTCTATTTTTTCTTTACAAACTGCTTTACATTTCGTATAATGGGGATATGGATTCTAATTTTTAGGAGGTCTTTTTTATGTCACAGCCTTCCCATGTTGTTTCTGGAAAAAGCCACCTTGGCATCCTGATGATGCTGGCGTGGCCGGCTATTCTGGAACAGCTGCTTCTAACCCTAGTCCGTTATGTCGATACCGCGATGGTCGGCTCGCTGGGAGCCAACGCCACCGCCGCGGTTGCCATCAATGCCTCTCCAACCTGGCTAATCAGCAGCATCCTGAGCGCCATCGGTGTTGGCTACTCCGTTCAGGTTGCCCACTCGATCGGTGCAAAGGACAAGCAGGCTACCGCGCGCATTGTGCGTCAGGCGCTGCTGGCGGTGCTGTTCATGGGCATCTCCATCATGCTCATCTGCCTGTTAATTGCGCCGCATTTGCCCAAGTGGATGGGTGCGCAGCCGGATGTCCTGCCGGATGCCGTGCGTTACCTCCAAATCTATGTGCTTTCCCTGCCGTTCCAGTGCGGCTCCTACACCTTCTCTGCCGTTCTGCGGTGCATGGGAGATACCAAGACCCCACTGATTCTCAACACGGCTGCCAACCTGCTCAACGTCGTGCTCAACTTCTTCCTGATTTTCCCAACTCGACCCACCGAGCTGTTTGGAATGTCCTTCACCGTCCCGGGTGCAGGATGGGGCGTTGCCGGCGCTGCGATTGCGACCACCATCTCCACCGCCATCACCGGTCTGGGCATCTCCTATACTGCCCTGTTCCGCAAGCCGGACTGCCGCATCTCGCTGCACGACAGCTTTAAGCCCGACCGAGAGATCATCCATCGTGCGCTGGAGCTGGGAGTTCCGACCGCTTTGGAGCACGCCACCGTCAGTGCCGGTCAGATTGTCGTCACCCGCATCAACGCTACGCTGGGCACCGTTGCGCTGGCTGCCGACCACGTCGCAGTCACCGCCGAGGGCTTGAGCTATATGCCGGCAGACGGCATCTCCTACGCTGCCACAGCGCTGGTTGGACAGTCTTACGGCGCACAGGAATTTGAGGATGCCCACCGCTTCGGTAAATTGTCCGGTTTGACTGGTCTTGCCTTTTCCACCGTCATGGGTGTCATGCTCTTTATCTTTGCTACCCCGCTTGCCAGCATCTTCTCCTCCGACCCTGCGGTCATCGAGCTTGCTGCCCAGATGCTGCGCATCGTTGCCATTGCCGAGCCGCTGTTCGGCGTTGCGATTGTCATGTCCGGTGCCCTGCGTGGTCTGGGCGACACCCGCTTCCCGCTTGTCATCTCGCTGATTGGTATGTGGGGTGTCCGCTGTGTACTGGCTCCTACACTGGTCTTTGGATTTAAGATGGGTCTTGCCGGTTCATGGATTGCAATGGTCTGCGACCTGTGCGTCCGCGGTCTGCTGTGCGCACTGCGCTTCAAACGCTTCACTCCACAGTATCTGGCAGAAAATCACCGCTGAGGGCTTCTGCCCTTTTCCAGCCTCCTTTCCAAAACGGAAAAGAGGCTGGTTTTTTTATGGATTGCTAAACTTGCTCACCCTTCTCAGCACAGGTAAAGCAGGCAGAAGAACCCTGTCCTGCCGTTGCATCCATCCTTCATCTGTTATCATCGCAAGCGTGATTTTCTTCTGCAAATCGGAAAAATTCTCGTGTGACCTCCTCTATCTCCAGGCGAATCAACTGCCCAAAGTCATACCTGCTGCAAAGGTCTTGAACAAATCTTGCACCAAGATAATATCCAACATCCGCTCTTCCGCAGTAATCCACCCAATCGCCAAAGTACCTCTGATTGAATCTGTTCATAGCCGGTAAATCCGCTTGAAAGTCTATTAGAATCTGCTGAAAGTGCGCATCGCACCAGTTTTTCCATCCATCTTTGTTTTGATGATAATAAGAAAGGTCGTTCATCAGGAGTTGTTCAAAGTACATCGCAATCCCCTCGGTGAACAGCTGCCAAATAAAGTTTTGGCTTTGATTTCTGCCCTCCTGCTCAAATGCGCCGTATTGCTTGTGGTAGATGTGCCCTAATTCGTGATAAATCAGCCCATACATCGAATCTTCATCATACCAGCTCAGTTCCAAAATCTTTTCAATCCCCAGCAGGATCACATCCCGTCCATTGATGTTCGTTACCCAGCCTGCTGCGTTACAAAGTCCAAGATACAGCACAATATCAATCTCTAATTCATGCGCAAAGCAATCTATGATCCTTTGATTCAAACCCTTTGTAACACGAACAAAGGAAGTATGGAGCGTTTCTAGGAAAGGATGACCCTGCACCCTATTGAGAATCGGCAAAATATCATCCTCATAGGTATAATTTCCGCTGTCTACATATTCTTTCAGGTCATCCTCAAAAATGTCCGATGTGTTTCTATAAATAGTATTGATATACTCTCTCCACCGCTTTAAATCAAACCTTCCATTACAAAACACCTCGCCTATTTGTGAGAATGTGTCTATTATCTGTACCATGTTCCTCTCCTTCCGATTCAATATCATTTACACTCGATTCCATAAAACCACAAAACCCCGACTGCACCGTGCAGCCGGGGTTTTGTTCTGCTAAAAAACTTACATTACGATGATAAAGCGCAGGATGAACAGTACGCACAGAACGTACATGATTGGATGTACTTCCTTTGCTTTACCTTTAAAGAGCTTGGTAATGGTGAAGAAGATGAAGCCTGCTGCAATACCATCGGCAATGCTGTATGCAAACGGCATACAAGCGATGGTCATAAATGCCGGCAGTGCGCTTTCAAATTCTCCCCAGTTGATATTTTTGACACTTGCCATCATCAGCACGCCGACGATAATCAAAACCGGAGCGGTTGCAGCGGTCGGAACCAGACCCAGGAATGGGGAGGCAACGATTGCTACCAGGAACAGCAAACCGGTGGTCAAGGAGGTCAGACCGGTACGCCCGCCCTCAGAAACGCCTGCGGAGGATTCAACAAAGGTGGTAACCGTGGAGGTACCCAGAACAGCGCCGCAAGCGGTTGCAATCGCGTCTGCCAGCAGGGCGCCGTTGGCTCTTGGCAGGTTGCCCTCTTTGTCCAGCATATTGGCGCGGGTAGCTGTACCAATCAGGGTACCGATGGTGTCGAACATATCGACCAGTACCAGAGAAATCAGCACCGAAACAACCGACATCAGCACAGAGCCAACACCCTCGCTGAAGTTGAACAGCTCGCCAAAGCCGTGGGTAAACTGCATAAAGGTCGGAGCCAGAGATGGGATGGAAATGCCACCGGTAGGAGCGGTTACACCAACATCAATCCCCAAAGCAAACTGGAGTATGCAGCCGACTGCCGAGGTAATCAGAATTCCTAAGAAAAGCGCACCCTTGACCTTTCTGACATACAGTACTGCCAGAACGATCAGACCAAAAATAGCAAGCAGGGTGGAAGCGCTGGCAAAGTTGAAGGCAGGGATTGGAGAAGCATCTGCCACGATGGTGCCGTCAAAGTTCTGATATTTGCCCGGGTCGATGGTAAACTTGAGCATATTGGCATTTTTCAGACCGATGAAGGCGATGAAAAATCCGATGCCGACGCTGATTGCATTTTTCAGCTCCATCGGAATGGCGCGGACGATTGCTTCACGGACACCGGTGACGGTGATGATGATGAACAGACAGCCGGAGATAAAGACTGCTGCCAAAGCTGCCTGCCAGCTGTAGCCCATCGAACCACAGATGGTAAAAGCAAAAAAGGCGTTAAGTCCCATGCCCGGAGCCAGAGCAAACGGATAGTTTGCCAAAAATGTCATCAGGAAGGTGCCGATTGCCGAAGCAACACAGGTTGCCAGCATGACTGCACCGGCATCCATGCCTGCGGCAGACAGAATCTGCGGGTTGACAAAGATGATATAAGCCATGGTAAAGAAGGAAGTGATACCAGCAGTCACTTCGGTTTTTACCGTTGTCTTATTCTCTTTGAGGTGGAACAGTTTTTCCAACATGTTTTCTTCTTCCTCTCTCATTTGTTTTCCTCGTGGGGAAATTTCCCTTTTGGGAAATCATGTCCCTATTGTAAATTATTTTTAAAGTTTTTACAAGCACCCTTTTTCTGCCGCCTGCCACTTTTGCTCTGTTTTTGACAGATTTTCCCGCAAAAATCAGGCTATTTTTTGTATCAATAATACATTTAAAAGCTTATTTGTTCAGCTAATTTACTGTATTTCTAACAAAAATCATGCAAAATCAAAATTCCTCTGTAAAACTTTGAAATGCACAAAGAAATGAGCGCCCTTTGCACATAAATGCAAAAAAGGCGCTCATTTTTATTTTTGCAATATATTTTCCACCCATACCACCAACATACCGCCGCCGACAGCGCTGCCCAGTGCGGTGATGACAGCACCGGCAAATTTTTCCCACCAGCGCAGAGGCTTCTGCTCAATAACCTGCAAACGCCTCGACTGGTGGTTTAATTCTTCATCGTGTTTTTTGATTAGTTCTCCCATTTCAATGCTCAGACGATTGAGCTTCTCACAGATTTTCTCTAAATCTTCGATGCGCTCCTTGTCCCGCGCAAATCGCTCATCTTGTACCCTCTGTCGTTCCCGACACAGAGCGTCGCTGACTGTCTCCGACATTCTCTCCTCCTTTTTGTTGTAGCAGTCTATTTTTCAGGATGCTTTTCATCCAGTCCCAGTGACTTCCACGCATTTTCGATGGCAACCTGAATGGCATCCGCATTGATTTTGATTCCATGCTCTTTGCATTGCTGCTCGATATACCGCTTGGCTTGTTCAAATTTTTTCTTTCCGTTCCCGGCTCCCAATAGAATTTCCGCTGCCTGCACCCCTGCAACAGCAAACTCCTTCATCAGCTCCCAGCGAGCGGCACTCACCTTGGAGCGAATCAGTGGAAACAAAATGCCGGTCATCACCGCCGAAAGCAGCGTAACGAAAACGACAATGATCTGTGTAATCTCGATGTGCATTTATCTGACTCCTTTCTAACTGTTGTAAATTATCCTATGCTTTCTGCATCCAATCCACTACCTGCAGACCTTCACCACACCTACAAAGCTCTTCTTACTAAGGTCCTGTGCTGTTTGCCTTGCCGCTGCCCGTATACCAAATCTTCCTACATACACCCGCACTCGGGAACCTTATCGCCGTGCCTGATGCCAAGAAACACCCTCCTGCTTTTTCTTTTTCCAAATAACATACCTCTTTTCTCTACCTTATGAATTCTTTTCCATTCTCTTCCTGATGGTTCCTCCTTTCACCCACACCCCAAAGCAAAGGGGAAGTTGCCCTAAAAAGAGCAACCTCCCCTTATCCATTTGTTATATTGATTGCAAAGCAGCCCATTGCCTGCTATACTTTTTTGAGAGGTGGCAGAGCATGGATAAACACAAAAAAGATAGAGGAAGGCATACAACTTCCAAAAATATCAGCCTGCGACTATCTTTTGATATGATTGAAAAGTTAACAAGGCAGGCAGAAAAGGAAGGACGCTCAAAACGCGCCATCATTTTAGAAGCTATTGAGGATTATCTCTCAAGAAATGAAGATTAAATCCCTGTAATTTCTTCCCGGCAACAATGCCACAAACTTTACCTGCTTAACAGGTAGCCTACTATGAATCAGCTTGCAAAAGCATTTCTCTTTTTCGATTTTAAGCAAAAAAGCCGCCCTACACGGACGGCTTTTTTTCATATCACTTCTGTTTTTATTTCTACAACCGGTAACAACTGTCGTCAAGACGTCGTCAAGGATTTTGCGGATGTCAATATAGATGCAGACATCTTGCCGCAGATTGCAGAGCCTACCCTCAAGGAATCCTTTCATCATGCGGTTTCTTGACAAAAAGGAAAAGAGCCACCAGGTATTCCCGGCAGCCCTTTTTTTGGTGACCTATCGGAGACTCGAACTCCGGACACCCTGATTAA
>UMIP01058864.1_pt1 | contig 37691 bp, 34 predicted proteins | sample 1965751 | NCBI WGS metagenome assembly UMIP01 (sample SAMEA4836117, study PRJEB28245) | human gut metagenome | biome: gut microbiome; material: fecal sample | place: Denmark | collected 2008
AAATATTTATCTATCCAATATTTAGGAGGTATGTCATATGGATCGAACCAACATCTGCAAAAATATTATCCAATCCATTAAAGATTATATCATGGATCCTGTTAAACTGGAACTGGATGTCTATGAGTATCTGAAATATCTGCTCACTGAAATGCCAAACAATCATCATCTGGAAGATCCATCCGTTATCGACAGTCTTCTGCCCTGGGCAAAAGAACTGCCAGAGCAGTGCCATTTAAAAAGGAACAGAAAAAAGTGCCTCAAACATTGATATAGGTATTATAGCAGGAACTCTGCTAGTTTACACTACGCCATGTTTTGAGGCACTTACGTATAAATCTTTTTTAGAACCTTATTGATTTTCGTGGATTTGGTTTTGGAATACCAAAGTGCGGTAGAGTGACACCGCAGTAGAGATTCAAGATATAGGATATCTGTTTCTTCAAAAGAATCATCGAAACTATCAAGAAACTTTTCGTTGATGTAGGCACAGTCTCGTACAGTCAAACGTTTTGTTATGGGAAGGCTGTCGATAGTCGGATATTTCTCAAGAAAGTAGTTAAGGGCAGGTGAATTATACTCTTTTTGCATTTTTTTTAGTTGGCTGTAACCATAATCGTCTATCGAAATAACTGCTTCGTTCATCATTAAATTTGAAATCATTACTTTATAAGCTTTCGAATCAAATTCGATTGGTTTACGGCTAAGAACCATACGTAATGAACAAGGACGGCGCTTTTCTTCATCTTGATTATGAGATAAAGTTAAAACTGAAGCCATAAGGTATTGCAGTCTCATCTCTGCAGAAGGCTTGGACATTATCATGTACATGATATCACCATTTCTCTGATTCGTTAAGGAACAGAAGATAGAAGTGTTATCAACAGGAGAAGAGATACTGCCTTTATAGCATAGTATTTTATGCTTGGAAGGATTGGTCATGTATTTTAGTACTGCATAGTATTTGCCATCTTTAGATTCAATATTTACTGTACCACAATAAATGTGATCTGGTAAGTAAAGGTCAAATAGTTCAGCTAATTCTGAATTTTCCGGTATATGGTTTGGATCTTTTTTAAAGATTTTTTTTCTTTGGTCTTTTATTACAGAGTCGCTGCTTGGAAAATAAAAGTACCATTTCCCTTTGATTGGTTCCAGGATAGAGCTTTTAGAGACTACGAATCTAGTGGAGCTGTTCATATTAGCTGTTTTTGACATCTTTTTTTCGCTATTAATATCATAAAATGTCGATGGAAAAAGGATTTCATCAAAATTTCCCCTGAGTAAATTTGTCAATTTTACAAAGTCATCATTCCGTATTTTTTTTTCAACATATTCTCTATATTCATATAAAAATAAAATTGACGAAAGAGGAATATCAATTATCTCACAAATGCGATTAATATGTTCAGCTGTGATTCGGCGATTGTCCCTGGCAACGCCATGACGTAACATTTTTGAAAATGTAGCCAAGTCGGTATCCATCTGCATAGCGATATCCGTCATTGTCATTTTATGAGTTCTTCTTGTATAAAGTTTCACAAACCAACGCAAAGGGACAAGATAAGTATTATATCGTGCATCTTTATTCACTTCATCCAGTTGGTAGGAGAAAATTTGTGTGAATGATTTTGAGGATATATCTTTTTCAATCTTGTTATCCATAACGGTTATCTTCCTTTCCTATTATGGTTATAGTATATCCCAATTTCGTCAAAAACACAATGAAAATAAATACCATTATGTCAAAAACGCAATTTTCAAAGCAATTTGTGATTTTGACTCGCTATTGTAAAAAATGTTTAAAAATAGTAGAATATAGGTATAAAAACAAGGCGAATTGTACAATATTTGCGCTCGGAAGGAGGAACGGATATGAGTAATTAATGTGTGTGCAGTAAATGGTAGTATAACAATTTGACGGGAGGAAAAAACAATGTCAGAAAAGAACAAGATTATGAATCAGATGGATTATGAAACTGTTGATACTGGATATAATGAAATTTATACTTCTGGTACTGAAATCGCTACGCAGCTTGTTGCTGTAATTCCGAATGCGATTGCAGCACCAATTCAGAGATATCATGAAGTGGAGGTAAAAAAAGAGATAGCGCTCAAGACATTAGAGTACCGCGCAAAAGTGCTAGAGCATTGTACAATGGATCGCGATAAACTTTGTGATACTATGATTGCGCTTGCCAAGAGTAACGCACTTGATAAGGAAATGTTTCAGATGTTAATGGTTGCATACACAAATCCCAATATTTAGGAGGTAGTTATATGAAATTTGACTTGATTATTGGACGTCATGTAAGAAAGGCAGAATCTGATCTGGCATCATACCAGAAAGTTTTGAAACAACGTGAGAATAAAAAAGTGTTTGAGACGATGATATCTCTTGCGCAGTTTGGCGAATTGACACCAGAAAGATATGCCTTTTTTATGTCCGTGGTATCAAATCAAGAAAAAGGAGAGAACAAGGTTGAAGAATACATCATTAATCGATCTTTCAAGATGCGGGATCGTAAAGAATAATCAAGGAACATATATTTCAAAGAATGAAGCATACGCATTAGTACAGACTGTTAAAGATATGTTTGTTGCTAATGGAATTGAGTACGAAGTGCAACAGGTTGTATATAAAGAAAAATCACCAGAGGCTTCTGTAAAGGTTAGACCGACGGGTATTAAATTTAAACTGGGACTCACTTGGAAAACTACTATAGTTACTAAACTCACTCCGAGAGGAGAAATCTTTGATGACTAGTAGCGAAAGGTATTTTGCTGGAAGCGAGGATGGTAGAAGTATTTCTTTCCTGAGGGAAGAAGGTGCTTTTGTAGGTCTTGATATTACAATAAAGCTTAAGCACGTAATTGTAGTAATTATTTGTGCTGTAGCAATTATAGGTGGAATAAACTATCATGTATATCCAGAGCAGAACACAGCCGAGGTGCAGGATAAAGTTGCTGTGAATGAAGTGCAATTCCCAGTCGATGATGAAGGTTTTGTGTTTGCTAAAAGTAGCAGTGAAGTGCTTTCAGAAAAACAGGTGTTTGCTCTGGACAATGATGAGACAGTAGGGTTTCAGAGGCTTTTGAGAATGTCTATCAATGAAATATATGCGCGACATGGTCAGATATTTAATGCGGGGGAAGCAAATGACATACATTACCAGAAATACAGTTGGTATAGAGAAATTAATAAACATGTCGTTGAGTGGGGAGAATTTAATGATATCGAAAAAATAAATCTGGGATTTTTGATTTCAATTGAAAAAGCGTATGGATACAGATAAAATAGAACAGCCTAAGTGAGAGGAAGCTACCATGATGTGGACAGCTTCTTCTTTTACGTGCGCCTTGCGGCGCACGTCGCTAGTAAAAAAAATGTAAGTGCCTCAAAACATGGTGTAGCCCAACATTGGGGTCAGACCCCATGAAATACCGATAAAGAAGATAAAACAGAACTAAAAGATCTGTAAAAGAAACATAAAATATCTTGCAAAAACTTATCACGAGTGATAAAATCTCGTAAATAAGATATCAGAGATGGGATAGAGGGATAAGCAAATGCAGGAGAACATGAAAGAATACCTGACAGAAAAGGAATCCAGGGAAAAGAGACTGGAAGTATATATAGAGAAGATCCAGGAAAAGGTGTTGAGCAGATCTTCGGAAACAATCCGGCAGTTAGTGGAGGAGCGACACCGCCAGAAAATGACGCAGCAAGAAATAGCGGATATTACAGGGATAAAACCGTCAAATATAGCCCGGTTTGAGAGTGGCGAAAGGGTACCAACGCTGGTTGTATTGGAGAAATATGCAAATGCACTTGGAAAACATATTGAAATAAAAATCTGTGATGACTGACAGATTTTTATTTTAGGATAATCATAAATGATAGTATTATTGAGAATAAAAAACGAAATGAAAGGAGAAATATCGCAAGTATCGCAAGAAAAGTAAGTGCTTAATTTTTAGTTTGCTTTTAAGATCGAAATTGAATCATAATACGAAAAAATCACATAAAATCATAATTTAACAAGATAATAAATATAATAATCTTGACATATACGAAAAAAACGTATAACCTAAATGTACAGGAGGTGTCAAGATGCTGATACGGTTTAGTGTAAAAAATTTTTTGTCATTTGCATCAAGAGAAGATAACATGTCTGAAGAATTTTCTATGATTGCAGGACGTGTTCGGGGGAAAAAGGAACACCTGTATGATGATGGAAAGATCAAACTGCTGAAATTTGCGGCAGTTTATGGTGCGAATGCTGCCGGAAAATCCAATCTGGTAAAGGCAATGGATTTTATGAAACAGGTAGTGGTCAGTGGTCTGCCGGATGGACATACAGAAAAATACTGCAAAGTAAATCCGGAAAATGCTATGAAGCCAAGCTATTTTGAAGTAGAGATTCTGTTAGATGGTAAATATTATTCTTATGGTTTTGAAATTATCCTGAGCCAAAGCAGGTTTATTTCAGAGTGGCTGGTGGAACTTCATGCTGATAATTCAGAGAAAATACTTTTTACAAGAGACATTGCAAACGGAACGTATGAACTGGGTGGTATGCTTGCACGTAAAGGGTTAAAGGAAAAACTGGATGTCTATGCAGACGATATTCGTGGAGATGGCAGTGTCCTGTTTTTGGCGGTCATGAATCAAAATAAAAAAAATCTGTACGAGAGTCATAAAACGGCTGCGATTCTGAAAAATGTTTTTTTGTGGATAAAAGATTCACTGGATATCAATTATCCGAATCAGCCGATTTCTGATTACTCTTATCTTGCCCAGGCAGATAAAGTCAGTGAGGTTTGCCGGATCATATCTGCATTTGGAACAGGGATTACGGATTTCGCTTTAGTGGATGTTCCAGTTGAGAAAGTGCTACATGGATTGTCGAAGAACCTGCAGGACAAAATTCTGTCAAATATCGAGCAGAAACAGGTTGAAGTAAGAAACCATCCGCAGATCAAGGGAATCAATATGATATTAAGGACGCTTGCGGATCTGTTTATTATTATGATAGATGGCAGCGATACTGTGAAATGCCAGACAATCGAGTTCAGTCATGGAAGAAAAAATGTGTTATTTAATCTGGAAGAAGAATCGGATGGAACAGTGCGTATTCTCGATCTGTTGGAGATATTATTGTCCGGCGAGGGAAAAACTTATGTCATAGATGAACTGGATCGGTGTCTGCATCCAAGTCTCAGTTATAAGTTTGTGGAGACATTTTTAAACCTTGCGGCTGAGAAGAATATCCAGCTTATTGTTACAACCCATGAGTCGAGATTGATGGATTTCGATCTTCTCCGCAGGGATGAGATATGGTTCGTGGATAAAAAGGAAAACGGAGAGTCGGATATCTATTCATTGGAAGAATATAATGCCAGATTTGACCAGAAAATTGACAAGGCATATCTGGAGGGAAGGTATGGAGGCATTCCTATTTTCAGCACCATTTTTCCAATTGAGAGGGCATAGCGTATGAGAGAAAAAAAGACATTTGCCCAAAGAACCAGAACAAGGAATACGGACGAAGTGCGGAAAAAGTATTTTCTTGTATATGAAGGAAAAGAAACAGAGGAGATTTATTTTGAAGGTGTAAACCAGAATCGTTCCATGATCGGAATCAATCCGTTGATCGAACTGGTTCCTGTAGTAAGGAGCTACAGTGAAGAAGGATACGGGCAGTTATATACAGCTCTCCGGTGTTGGGATTATAATCATATCCCTTGTAGCTGACCTTGAGCTGGCTTAGCTTAGGGGTAGCTGACCGGTACCAGAACGATAAGCATTTTACCTTAGGTGATTTATATGGCTGCTGAGTCATTTTTCCAATATAAACAGTCTTGTTTACTGTTTTTCCGGGATTGATTGTTACACTGAAGGTCTGGGTTATGGTTCCATCCTCCATGATTGGGAGTTCATATTCCATCTTTACTTTTGTAATTGTGTAACTGGAAGTATTTTTCAGATTCAGCTTCAGATATAACTTTGCGGTATCGTTGTCATATTGGAATCCTCTGCAGCTTACTTTAAGCTGTTTGGCAGTTGGCTTGGAAGCAGCCAGTGTCAGCCTTGGAAAAAATGAAAGTACGGCAAATGCTGTCAGAAAGAAAAATATCAGATAGCTTCTGCGTTTTTTTATAAAGCGGTCCTTCATACTCATAAAATCTCCTCCTCATATGATAATAATAGTTTCAGGCAAATGTTATGACTTTTGGTACACGTAATGCTTTGCCCAAGTTTATTCTATAGTTACCATATAATAGGAAAGAGGAAATTTCTATTAACTAATGGTTAGTATTTTCATTTCAGTAATCTGTTTTTTGATTCAGATCAATATTCTTACTGAAAAATACAGGATTCTTTTTCTGCTGTATCATAAAATGTAGGAGTCTGACTCTGCGAAGTATACAGGCTGTTTATGATTATCAGAATGGAACAGTAAGAAATGTAGCGTCGGTTGGTCAGGAATATTTTTCTTGTCAATGCGGATTTATTGACAGGAAATTTTCTGAACACTATAATGGTATATATATGAGAATTGCGGGAGCTGCTTTGCAGCGGAGCAATTCGTAGATATCAAGTTAGGGGCAAAATGCCTTTTGACCCTAACATCATATATATAAATGAAAGTGAGGAGTAAATGAGAATGAAAAAGTTAGGCTGCCTGCTGCTTGCTTTGGCAGTAGGGGTGTCTGGGATTTTGTCAGGTGTGACAGCTCAGGCAGCGGAAAGAAATGGTGAATCAGAGAAATATGTAGTTGTTCTGGATCCGGGACATGGAGGTGCAGAAGGTGGAGCAATCGCGATTCACAATGGAAAGACTTACAGAGAAGAAGAGATCAACTGGAAGATTGCGAATTATACGATGCAAGCACTCAGTGCTTCTCCGAACATAGAAGTTCATCTTACCAAGAAGAAAAATCAGACGTTAGGGCTGACAGAAAGAGTAAAAATAGCGAAGAATTATGGCGCAGATCTTCTGGTAAGTCAGCACATTGATGACGCTGACAGCAGTGCGGCAAGAGGTGCTTCTGTACTTTTGTCAAGAGGAACTTATAGACCTGCGCTTGCTGCGAAAGAGAAGATTTTTGCCAATTATGTTCTAGAAGAACTGAATAAATTAGGACTCAGCAGAAGAGGCCTGGTATATCGTATGAGTGAGAACGGAAGTAAATATCCGAATGGAAAAGCCCGTGATTATTACGGAATCGTAGCACAGAGTGTGGAGCAGAATATTCCGGGCGTGATCGTGGAGCATGCTTTTGTCAGCAGTCCTTATGATGCGGTTAACTTTCTCAGCACAAATGCTAAATTGAAGAAGATTGGTGAGGCAGATGCCAAAGCAATTATCAGATATTGCCGTCAGCTTCCGGCGAAGCAGCCTTCTTCTGAAAAACCTGTCACTCCGGATCTGTTTACAGGATGGAAACAGAAGAATGGCTATTATTATTACTACATAGATTACAAACTCCAGAAAAATAAGCTTCTGCAATTGGAAAATGGCATTTATTATGTGAATGAGACGGGCCGGAGACAGTATGGCTGGCAGACGGTAGGAAAGCGTGAATACTATTTCCAGAAAAATGGAACGGCCAGACAGGGCTGGCTGAAAATAAGTGGTAAATGGTACTATTTCCATAAAAAATATGCATATATGTACAAGGACCGCACAGTAGTTACATCTACCGGAAAGAAGTATACTTTTGATTCCAGAGGTGTGTGCACAAACAGAATATAAAAATGCAAGAGTCCCCATGAATGAAAAAACGCCATAAAAGAAGGGTGAAATTGGATTATCATAAAAAATATGTTCTCCAAAAGGGTAAATTACTGATTGATAGATGAATTATTGAAAAATTATAAAATAATTTTATAAAAACAGCCAATAAAACTGGATAATCTACCCATTTTGTGGTACATTTAATAAGTAATACTTACGAACTTATTTATCTGGTTTTATTGGTTCTTTTTTTGAGTGCAGAGAAGGAGGGAACGGATAAGAGCGGATAACCATAAGGATATAATCTTAATCATAAGGAAGGTGAGCAATTGGAAAACTATACTAAGTACAAGCTGAAAAGCAGTGATGAACTTTCATCAGTGCTGAGCGGTAAGGACAATTTGTTCGTAATTGCCTGTAATAAGTGTTTCAAGGAATTTGAGACAGTTGACGAACCGGATTGCGATGAGTTCCTGAAATTTGCCGCAGCAGAGGGAAAAACTGTCACAGGTAGTGCGAAAGTTGATTTCTTATGTAACAAGATGCACACAGAGAGAAAATTACAGGATCTGATACCGGAAGGTACAGAGAATGTAGTAGTGATCTCCTGTGGTCTTGGTATTCAGACAGTTGCAGATCTGGCTGGTAAGCCGGTTGTTGCAGCAAGCAATACTCTGAATTACAGAGGACATCATGGCATGGCACTTACAAAGAAGAGCTGTGACGCATGTGCACAGTGCTATCTGAATATTACCGGAGGTGTCTGTCCTATCGTCGACTGTTCTAAGAGTCTTGTCAACGGACAGTGCGGCGGAGCTAAGAATGGCAAATGTGAAGTAGATCCGAATAAAGACTGTGCATGGGAGAAGATTTATCAGAGACTGGCAAAACAGGGCCGTCTCGAGGAATTCCTTAATCAGCCGGTACAGGTTCGTGATTTCTCTAAAGTTAATTTCAAAGTGATCAACGATTATGTGAAATCAATCAGAGACGACAGACTGAATGGATATTATGGTGGTGTTCATCCGTCAGAGCGCAAGGAATTAAGCGAGCATATCGCACTTAAGAGATTCCCTGAGCCGAAGACACTCGTAATCTCCATGTCACAGCATCTGGGCGCACCGGCGAACCCGATCGTTCAGGTAGGTGACACTGTCAAAGTCGGACAGAAGATTGGTGAAGCTGCCGGATTTATCAGCGCTCCGGTGCATTCCAGCGTAAGCGGAACCGTAGTTGCTGTTGAGCCTCGTATGCATGGCACAAGAGGCAGTGAAGTGATGGCTGTTGTTATTGAATCGGATGGAAAAGATACTCTGCACGAATCCGTACAGCCACATGGTGATCTCGACAGCCTGACTCCGGATGAGATTATCGACATCATCCGTGAAGCAGGAATCGTTGGTATGGGTGGCGCAGGTTTCCCGACATGTGTCAAACTGAAACCGGCGAAACCGGTTGATACCATTCTCCTCAACGGATGTGAGTGTGAGCCGCTTCTTACAGCTGACCACAGAGTTCTCCTTGAGTTTGCAGATGACATCATCTTTGGTCTGAAAGCAATCCTTAAGACAACAGGTGCCGAGAAGGGTATCATCGTTATCGAGGATAACAAGCCGGATGCCATCGAATTAATGCAGGAAAAAGTTGCCAATATCGGAAATATGGAAGTATTTGTTGCAAGAACCAAATACCCGCAGGGCGCTGAGAAAACTCTCATCAAGCGTGTTATGGGCAGAAAGGTTCCAAGCGGCGGTCTCCCGGCAGATGTTGGTGTTGTAGTAGATAATATCAGTACCGTAAAAGCAATCTCCGATGCGATCCAGAAAGGTATGCCTCTGGTTGAGCGTGTTGCAACTGTAACAGGTGAGAAGATTAAGAACCCGGGCAACTTTATCATCAAGATCGGTACCAGCGTAAAAGAGCTGATCGATTACTGTGGTGGATTTACAGATGATGATGTACTTGTTAAGATGGGTGGACCTATGATGGGATTCCCTCTGAGTACTCTGGAAGTTCCTATGATGAAGGGCTCCAACGGTATTATCGCGATCGATACAGACGAGACGAAAGAGCAGCCATGTATCAAGTGTGGACGTTGTGTGGATGTATGTCCGATGGAACTTTCTCCACTGTATTTCGTGAAATATGCGAAGGAAGAGAACTGGCAGGCTATGAAAGACATGAGCGTTATGGATTGTGTTGAGTGCAGATGCTGTCAGTATATCTGTTCTTCCAAGATTCCGATCATTAACAGTATCAAAGCCGGAAAAAATGCAGTAAGGGGGATGAAGTAATATGTTAATAACCCAGTTAAAAGCAAAAGAAACTATCACATCACTGACAGCTGGAAAGAAAGTTTTCATCATTAACTGCCATGGATGTAAAGAAGTTCGTTTTCCGGAAAAAGAAGCTGTCGAACTTCAGAAGGAGCTCTCCGCTGAAGGAAATGTGACAGGAATTATGACAACGGATTATATCTGTAATCCGGAAAATATGCAGTTACGTCTTAAGAAACATATGGATAAGATCAAAGAGTCTGATCTTGTTTTAGTATTCTCCTGTGGTGTTGGTGTACAGACCATTTCAGAATATCTGGATGACAAGAAAGTATGTGCAGCCTGCGATACATATCCGGTACCTGGTTTCCAGGGCGTGACACCGTTAGAGTATAAATGTGATCAGTGTGGTGAGTGTTATCTGAACCTTACCGGCGGAATCTGCCCGATCACAGCATGTTCCAAGAGTCTTGTAAACGGCCAGTGCGGCGGTTCCAAGAATGGCAAATGCGAAGTGGACAGCGATATGGAATGTGGATGGGAGCGCATCTACAGACGTCTGAAAGAGATCGGACGCCTTGATCTGCTGAAATGCCCGACACAGATTCATAATTTCGCAACAGATGATGATGTGAAATAATATAGAAGCATAAGTTACGATACTGTTCACTTAGAATTGCAGCGCGGATTTATATACAGGGCATAAGGCCGGAATATTTGAGCATTGTATGAGTATTGCAGATATACTTTGTAGTTATGTTTTGTGGAATGTATATAAATGGAGTGGACAGTATTCAAGATTAATTATATTGATTGGAGTAATGTACAATGAAAATGAAAGAATTATTCGATCGTGGTGAATTTGTAGTTTCTGCAGAGGTGGGACCGCCAAAAGGAATCCATGTGGATGAGCTGGTAGAAGAAGCCAAAACTTATCTCAAAGATGTTCATGCAGTTAACGTAACAGATAACCAGTCTTCTGTTATGCGTCTTGGATCTCTTGCTATGTGTAAGGTTCTTAAGGATGCCGGTATGGATCCGATTTTCCAGCTTGCATGCCGTGACAGAAACCGTATCGCTCTGGAATCTGACCTTTTAAGTGCAGCAATGCTTGGTATCGAGAATATTCTTTGTCTGACAGGCGACCATACAAAGATGGGTGATCACCCACAGGCAAAACCGGTATTTGACCTTGATTCCGTATCCCTTCTTCACACAGTGAAGCTTCTGGAATCCGGTGTAGACCTTGGTGGAAATGAACTGGTTGGTGAGCCGCCTAAATTCTCCAAAGGTGCTGTTGTATCTCCATGCAGCGACTCCGTTGATGCGCAGCTTGCAAAGATGGAAAGAAAAGTTGCAGCAGGTGCAGATTACTTCCAGACACAGGCTGTATTTGAGCCGGAGAAATTCATCAAATTCATGGAGAAAGCAAAACAGTTCGGAAAACCGGTACAGGTTGGTATCATCATTCCGAAATCCGCTGGAATGGCTAAATTCATGAACAACAACGTTGCCGGTATCCACGTTCCGGATGAGATGATCGAGGAACTCAAAGCCGACAAAGAAAAGACAAAAGCAGGTATCACAGGTGTTGAGATCGCCGCACGTATCATCAAAGAGTGCAAGCCATACTGTCAGGGTGTACATATCATGGCACTTGGCTGGGAATCCAAGATCCCGGATCTGCTGAAACTGGCTGAGATCTGATTTTTACGAGGAAATTAGCCGAATCTGTTATCTGGTATAGGACCAGATAGCGAAAGCGGATTACAAATATCCGCCAGACATTGAGATTATAAGGTAATTGAACTGAGATATATCATAAAAAGTACATGAGGAGCTGCCCTGTTCACATATGAAAATGTATGTGGACGGGCAGCTTTTTGTATTATATCTTTATTGTTCACTTTGTTTGCAGAAAGACACTTTGTAATGTAAAAATATGAATCTCTTTGTGCAAAACCTAAGGAGTATTGTATATCACGGAATCGTGAGAACAGTAATTTTTAGGTTACTGTTCACACTCCACTATTCCGCGAGGTGTTTTGGCATGAATATGCCAAAATCCCGAGACATACCGCGCGAATTTATGCGATTAGCATAAATTCTGTGCATCGCGAAGCGTGTTGCTGTGAACGGAGTGAACAGTAACATTTTTAGCATTTTGATGATTGACAAATTTATTCTTCAAGTTTATAATAGGCGGCAGAAAAGATAAGAAAGACCAACACGCTGAAGAGAAGAGTACGCTGAGAAACGTTACAGAGAGAAATGCATTTTGGTGCAAGCATTTTATCGCGAACCAGCCGAAGACCACCTCTGAGTGACTTTAATACAGTCCGGTGATTCCGTTACCATCAAATGAAGTGGTTCTGATAAGACAGAACAATCGGGGTGGAACCGCGAGTATATGATATCTCGTCCCCTACAGTATTTAACCGTACTGTAGGGGACTTTTTTTATTTCTTTCTTTTGCCCCTTTGCAGTACAAAAGCACCGGCAGAAATTTTTTAAGAAATTCTGCTATATATTTTGGATTGGCATGCTGTACTATAAGCCAGTGTGCATCTGAAAAATATAAAAACAAATTATAAAAAGGAGATAATGACCATGATCGTAACATTAAAAGACGGCTCAAAAAAAGAATACGCCGAAGCTAAATCAGTAATCGACATCGCTTACGACATCAGCGAGGGACTTGCACGTGCAGCCTGTGCAGGAGAAGTAAACGGAGAAGTTGTTGACTTAAGAACAGTTCTTGACAGTGACTGCGAATTAAACATCCTCACAGCCAAAGATGAGAAGGGACTTGCAGTTCTTCGTCATACAGCATCTCACGTACTTGCTCAGGCAGTACAGACCTTATATCCGGATGCAAAGGTTGCTATCGGACCTTCTATCGATACAGGATTCTACTATGATTTCGACTGTCCTCCATTTTCCCGTGATGACCTGGATGCAATCGAAAAAGAAATGAAGAAGATCATCAAAAAAGGCGCAAAAATCGAGCGTTTCACAAAATCAAGAGAAGACGCCATTGCATACTTCAAAGAGAAAAACGAGCCATATAAAGTAGAACTCGTGGAAGACCTTCCGGATGGAGCAGAAATCTCCTTCTATTCTCAGGGAGACTGGACAGATCTCTGCGCAGGACCTCACCTTATGAGCGTAAAAGGAGTAAAAGCATTCAAGCTTCTCTCTTCTTCCAGCGCTTACTGGAGAGGCAGCGAAAAGAACGCAATGCTGACACGTATCTACGGAACAGCTTATGCTTCCAAAGATGAACTGAAAGAGCATCTTGAGCAGATGGAAGAAGCAAAGAGACGTGACCACAACAAACTTGGCCGTGAGATGAAAATCTTTACAACTGTAGATGTAATCGGACAGGGACTTCCGCTTATCATGCCAAACGGTGTCATCATCATGCAGGAACTTCAGCGTTGGATTGAAGACGAAGAGACAAAACGTGGCTATGTAAGAACTAAAACTCCGTTAATGGCTAAGAGTGATCTTTACAAGATTTCCGGTCACTGGGATCATTACAAAGACGGTATGTTCGTCCTCGGAGATGAAGAAACAGATAAAGAAGTATTTGCACTTCGTCCAATGACATGCCCATTCCAGTACTATGTATACAAAGCTGAACAGCACAGCTACCGTGACCTGCCACTTCGTTACGGTGAAACATCTACTCTGTTCCGTAACGAGGATTCCGGCGAAATGCATGGTCTGACACGTGTACGTCAGTTTACGATTTCTGAAGGACATCTGATTGTAAGACCAGACCAGATGGTGAAAGAGTTCAAAGACTGTATTGCACTTGCTCAGTACTGTCTGCAGGTTCTCGGCGTAGAAGAAGATGTAACTTACCATCTTTCCAAATGGGATCCGAATAACAGAGAAAAATATATTGGTGAACCGGAAGTATGGGAAGAGACAGAAGGCCATATCCGCCAGATGCTTGAAGAGCTGAATATTCCATTTACAGAGGATGTCGGAGAAGCTGCATTCTACGGACCTAAGGTTGATATCAACGCCAAGAACGTATACGGAAAAGAAGACACAATGATCACAATCCAGTGGGATGCTCTTCTTGCTGAACAGTTCGATATGTACTATATCGACGAAAACGGCGAAAAACAGCGTCCATACATCATCCATCGTACATCCATGGGATGTTATGAGAGAACACTGGCATGGCTGATTGAGAAATATGCAGGTATGTTCCCAACATGGCTTTGCCCGGAACAGGTTCGTGTCGTTCCGATTTCCGAGAAATTCCACGACTATGCTGCCAAAGTTGAAGCACAGTTAAAAGAAAACGGAATCCGCTGCTCCGTTGACCAGCGTTCCGAAAAGATGGGTTACAAGATCCGTGAAGCACGTCTTGCAAGAGTTCCATATATGCTCATCGTTGGTGCTAAAGAGGAAGAAGAAGGCAAAGTTTCTGTAAGAAGCCGTTACCTTGGCGATGAAGGAACGAAAGAACTTGACGACTTCCTTGCAGCAATCAAAGAAGAAATCAAGAATAAGACTATCCGTAAGATTGAAGTTCAGGAAGAGAATAAATAATTTGTAACTACAAGCATTGTATTGTTACGAAGAGGAAAGCAGGGACTAAAAACAGCCCCTGCTTTTTCTTGTTATTGTTAATTTCAAGTATCGGGGCATACTCATTAGATGGTGTAAAATGCCAGCGTAAACGTGACTTTATTGAGCGTGAATATGCTTAAAAGACAAGATATTCGGTACGGCTTTACATCAAATATAATTGACAAATAGTTTGAGGATGCTTACAATAGCAGATAAGTGGTCTCTGCCGGATTGCAGTAGTGAATAAACAGAAGTTGACTTAATGAGAGCAGAGTGAATCAAGCAGGAAAGGAATTAGACAAATGAGCAATTGGGAAGCAAACGTCCGTAAAGTAATACCATATACACCAGGTGAGCAGCCAAACCAGCCGGATATGATCAAATTGAATACAAATGAGAACCCATATCCTCCGGCACCTGGAGTGGAGAAGGTACTTAAGGGTATGGATACCGATACCATGAGACTTTATCCGGATCCGGCAGCGGGAGATCTGGTACATGCGATCGCACAGAATTATCATTTAAAAGATGAGCAGGTTTTTGTGGGAGTAGGCTCTGATGATGTTCTTGCCATGAGTTTTCTGACATTCTTTAACTCAGAGAAGCCGGTTCTTTTTCCTGATATTACCTATTCTTTCTATGACGTATGGGCAGATCTGTTCCGTATTCCATATGAAAGACCGGCTCTGGATGAGAACTTTCATATAAAGAAGGAAGACTATTTCAAAGAAAACGGCGGAATCGTTTTCCCGAACCCAAATGCACCGACGGGTGTGGAAATGCCATTAGAGGATGTGGAAGATATCATCCGTCATAATCCGGATGTCATTGTCATTGTGGATGAAGCATATGTGGATTTCGGCGGTCAGTCAGCACTTCCATTGATTGAGAAGTACGACAACCTTCTGGTTGTGCAGACATTCTCCAAATCACGTTCCATGGCAGGCATGAGAATCGGCTTTGCATGCGGAAATGAGAAACTGATCAAATTCCTGAACGATGTGAAGTATTCTTTCAATTCCTATACGATGGACCGTACAGCACTTGCAGCGGGTGTGGCAGCAGTGGAGGACAAGGAATACTTTGAGGAAACATGTAATAAAATCATAGAGACGAGAGAATGGACAAAGAAAGAATTAAAGGCGCTGGGATTCTCCTTCCAGGATTCTAAGTCTAACTTTATCTTTGCCACTCATGCAACCTGTCCGGCAGCGGAGCTTTTCGAAGCACTGAGAGAGCAGCATATTTATGTCCGCTATTTCCCGAAGGAAAGAATTGATAACTTCCTTCGTATCACGATTGGAACAAAGGAAGAAATGCAGAAGTTTATTGATTTTCTGAAGGATTATCTGAAATAAAATTTAGGAGGTTTTAATGGAAGCACTGGTACATTGGTTTTCGCAGAATCTGTCACAATATATTTCGCCGGAGGGAGCGGTTTTTCTTATTTCCATGATTCCGCTTCTGGAACTCAGAGGAGGGCTTTTGGCAGCGTCTCTTCTGAAGATTTCTGCGGCAAAGGCGATTCCATTATGTATTGTGGGAAATATCATTCCGATTCCGTTTATCTTGTTATTTATCAAGCAGATTTTCAAAGTGCTGAAAAAGACAAAGATTTTCAGAGGATTGATCATAAAATTGGAAGACCGTGCGATGAGAAAAAGTAATCAGGTGAAGAAATACGAATTCTGGGGCCTGATGCTGTTTGTGGGAATCCCTCTTCCGGGAACAGGAGCATGGACCGGATCACTGATCGCGTCACTTCTGGAGATTGATATTAAGAAATCATCTCTGGCGATTCTTTGTGGAATCATTATGGCAACGGTGATTATGTATATCGTTTCTTACGGCTTAGTGGGAAATATGGTACATTAACCGAATCAGGCAAGTCCGTCGCTTCAAGTGCGAAGCGAAATAAACAGTGGGTGTGGAATTGATTATATCAGGAGGCGTACAAGCCCTTTCTGATAAACTGCAAAGCAGTTATTCGATATAGAGTCACGTAGCGGATGATTTTATCTGCCTGATTAAAAAAGTAGTTCAACTGTTTAGTTTAACAGAAGAACTACTTTTTGTTTTTTTACAGTAATTTACGTTTCAGCATATCCGCATTGGAAGCAAATTTCAATGCGGTTTCTTTTGTTATTTTTTTCTGTTTGTAAAGTTCCAGAAGGCTCTGATCCATGGAGCGCATATGCTCATGCGCCGAGGAGGCGATAACCCCATCAATCTGATGTACTTTGTTATCGCGGATCATATTTCTGATCGCCGGATTGAGGCGCATAACCTCGAAGACAGGAATCGTATGTCCATTCACATCCGGGACAAGCTGCTGGGAAATAACAGCCTGCAGTACCATGGACAGCTGGATGGAAATCTGTCTCTGCTGGGCTGGTTCGAATACATCTACGATACGACCGATCGTGTTTGCTGCTCCGGTGGTGTGAAGACTGGAGAGAACGAGATGTCCTGTCTCGGCAGCAGTCATGGCAGTCTGAATCGTCTCGTAATCACGCATTTCACCAAGGAGAATCACATCCGGGCTCTGGCGCAGGGTAGCACGCAGGGAAACCAGATAACTTTCCGTATCGGTGCAGATTTCTCGCTGGCTGACGATGCATTTGTCATGCCGGTGCATGTACTCAAGCGGATCTTCCAACGTAATGATATGTCCTTCACGAGAGTGATGCCTCCTGTTAACGTGTAAACTGAACGCTGTAATTATCATCGTCCCCTATGTATTGCTGAATACTTTCTTCATCCTGACTGTTGGAATCGAAAGTCGGATCCATGCGCGACCAGGAGTCACCGCTGAATTCAACAGCTTTATCAACCCATCCTTTGGAGCGGATATAGACATTGATCCAGGCATGCTTAACGGTGCCGGCATATCCAATCTGTAGTTTGCAGGGAATGTCACGTGCTCTGAGCATGGCTGTGGTCAGGGCAGCATAGTCAAAACAGATTCCTTTTGGATTTCAGGGTTGCATCCACATCGGGCAGGTAACCGGCCTCGACATTGTCGGCCAGATCATAATCGTAGGTAAGATTCCGGACTACATAGTTGTAAATGGCTGTGAGGGCATCCACATCGGAAGTATCCTCAGAGACAATGGAGAGAGCCAGTTTGCTGGACTCGGAATCCGTAGTGAAATTTACGTATTGATTCGGATAAAGGAATGGAAGAAATTCATTCTTCAGGATGACTTCCAGTGTATCTGCGAAGAGAGCGGCGTACTGGGAACCGTCAATCTGCTGATAACAGCATACCTGGTAAGTGCCGCTTCTGGCGGAAAATCGAAACAGGAACTTTTTTGACGTTAAAATTGTCTTGCCAGGAAATACGTTTTGGAATAATATAGTATTGTCAGAATCGTAGAAGATGTGCTAAGATAAATGTGAATATTGTGGCTTTGGACGCTGCCATAATCTGGTTACTGTGCACAGAGTGAACAGTAACATAATCTGATATTCATGTCGTTTCGGACAGATTATCCCATTAACTGTTATAGAAAAAGAATGTAGAACAACATCCATAAGAAACACTATTAAGAAAAATTGCGAAGAAACATTAATAAGTAACATTGTTAAGAAAGACCATTAAGATACATAAGAATTTGAAAAAACCAATCAAAATAATTGTGACTATTAATTTTTGGATAAAAAGGCAGAGGATTATTTTATGAGAGAAAAGTATGAATCATTATCACTGGCAACTTTAAAAGAATTGGCAAAGGCCAGAGGGTTAAAAGGGGTTTCTGCATTAAGAAAACCAGAGTTGATCGAGAGAATGCTTCACGAAGATGAACTGGAGAATGCTTCAAAATCACAGGAAACAATGCAGGAAAAGCCGCAGCAAGAAAATATTTCCGACAGTGCGGGCGTAAATGAAGAACCACAGCAGTATGCCAGACCGCAGCAGTACATCAGACCACAGCCGTATATCAGACAGCAAGACCGCCAGCCGGAGCGCATGCAGGATAGAAATCAGGAACGCCAGGATCGTCAGCCGGAACGTGCACAGGACAGAAATCAGGAGCGTCAGGAACGCCAGTTTGAGCGTGTACAGGACAGAAATCAGGAGCGCATGCAGGAAAGACCGCAGTATCATGCTCCATCAGAGACAGCGCAGCTTGACAGCGGAGAACGCGCAGATGGAATCCTGGAGGTACTTCCGGACGGATATGGGTTTATCCGCTGTGAGAATTATATGCCGGGAGAAAATGATATTTATGTATCACCTTCCCAGATCCGCAGATTTAACCTGAAAACAGGAGACATTATCAAAGGAAATATCCGTATTAAGACACAGGGTGAGAAGTTCAGCGCCCTTTTATATGTCACTTCCATCAATGGATTCCATCCAAGTGAAGGTCAGAAACGATATAATTTCGAGGACATGACGCCGATTTTTCCAAACGAGAGACTTAAAATGGAAAGACCGGGTGGAACAGTTGCGATGAGAATCGTGGATCTGATCAGCCCTATCGGTAAAGGCCAGAGAGGTATGATCGTATCTCCTCCGAAAGCAGGTAAGACAACTCTTTTAAAAGACGTTGCCAAATCGATTCTGCGAAATAATCCGGACATGCACCTGATCATTCTTCTGATCGATGAACGTCCTGAAGAGGTTACGGATATCAAAGAGGCGATTCGTGGTGATAATGTAGAAGTTATTTATTCTACATTTGATGAACTGCCAGAACATCACAAACGTGTATCTGAGATGGTTGTAGAGCGTGCGCGCCGTCTGGTAGAGCACAAAAAGGATGTTACGATCCTGCTTGACTCTATCACAAGACTTGCAAGAGCATACAACCTGATCATCCCGCCAAGCGGAAGAACCCTTTCAGGTGGTCTTGACCCGGCGGCACTTCATATGCCTAAGAGATTTTTTGGCGCTGCGAGAAATATGAGAGAGGGCGGAAGTCTTACGATTCTTGCGACAGCTCTGGTAGATACAGGAAGTAAGATGGATGATGTAATCTATGAAGAATTCAAGGGAACCGGTAATATGGAACTCGTTCTCGACCGTAAATTACAGGAAAAACGAGTATTCCCGGCTATTGACATTCAGAAATCCGGTACGAGAAGGGAAGACTTGCTTCTGTCCAGAGAAGAGCAGGAAGCCGTATACATTATGCGAAAAGCTCTCAACGGTATGAAGTCTGAAGATGCAGTCGAGCAGATTCTGAATATGTTTGCACGCACCAAAAATAATGAAGAGTTTGTACAGACAGTCAAGAAGCAGAAATTTATTTAGAAAGCGGATGATTTTATCCGATTGACCAGTTTCATGCAAAAACACTTCGCGGGATATTATCAGTGAACAGTAACTACAAAATTTCTAAAAAATATATTAAATAAATTTTAAAATATCTTGCATTCTACAGGACAATATGTTATACTCATAAAGCTGTTTAATAGTAAATTCGTCAAATGAATACGAATAGAAAATAGAATCTTTACAGAGAGGTGAAAATCATGAGAGAAGGAATCCATCCTAATTATTATCAGGCAACTGTAACCTGCAACTGTGGAAACACATTCGTAACAGGATCTACAAAACAGGACATCCACGTAGAAATCTGCTCTAAATGTCATCCATTCTATACAGGTCAGCAGAAAGCAGCTCAGGCTCGTGGACGTATCGATAAGTTCAATAAGAAATACGGCCTGAACAAATAATCAGAATATAGTAGAAATTGAGAAGGTTGAGGTTGGGAAATCTCAACCTTTCTTGTTTTCTGGAGAAGTTGTAAAAGAGTTACGCTTCATTTAGAAGTCTGGTAGCGCGAAAGTTTCTCTGAAATAAGAAAAGCCTTCTTAAATTTCTTTCGGGAGAGAAGAATGAGATCATCAAATATCGGTGGTCAGGCTGTAATGGAAGGTATTATGATGCGTCATAAAGACAAATATTCCATTGCTGTCCGCAGACCAGACAATGAGATTGAATTAAAAGTAGAAGACTACAGATCTGTACTGGGAAATGCGAAATTTCTTAAGTACCCATTGATCCGTGGTGTGGTCAGCTTCATTGATTCCCTTGTAGTCGGCACGAAGTGCCTGATGTACTCTGCCGAGATTGCGGGAGATGAAGAGGATGAAGAAGAGGCAAAAGCAAACGCAGCACTTTCCGAGGAAGAGCGCGAGGCGAAGAAAGAAAAGGAAGATAAGCAGTTTAAATGGCTGTTATATGTGACAGTTGCGATTTCAATTGTAGTATCGATTGCGGCATTTATGTTACTGCCATATGCGCTTGCAAGTCTTTGCAGGAAAGTCGGTGCTTCAGAGTTCGTAGTTACCGTAGTGGAGGCATTTGTGAAACTGGCATTATTTATGGGATACATGCTTCTGATTTCCAGAATGAAGGATATTCAGAGAACTTTCATGTATCACGGCGCAGAACACAAATGTATTAACTGCGTGGAACATGGACTGCCGCTTACCGTAGAGAATGTCATGGCAAGTTCCAGACAGCATAAACGCTGCGGAACAAGCTTTCTGTTTCTGGTTATGCTTGTCAGCATTTTCCTGCATTTTATTTTTGTACTGGTTCCGGTTTACTGGGTGAGACTCTTCGGAAGACTCCTCATGGTGCCGGTCGTTGCCGGAATTTCATTTGAGATCATCCAGTGGGCAGGCAGATCAGACAGCAAGATCGCTGATTTCTTCAGCAAACCAGGTCTGGCAATGCAGAAACTGACAACCAAGGAACCGACAGCAGATATGGCAGAAGTTGCAATCAAAGCTGTTGAGGCAGTCTTTGACTGGAGAGCATACCTGAAAGAAGAGTTTGGCGTTGAGGTTGAACCTGAAAATGTATCTGGGAATACAGTTTCAGAAAGTGCTGCTCAGAAAAAAGCAGAGTGAGAAATAATATAAATTCGTTACTGTTCACTCCGTTCTCAGTAACGCAGCCAAAATTCATTCCAGATTGCCTGCGGCAATGGAATTTTGGCTTGTATGTCTCGGGATTTTGGCATATCCATGCCAAAACACCTCGCGGGATAGTGGAGTGTGAACAGTAACATAAATTCTGTATATTATAAGGAACAGTGCCAATAATGATTGAAATATTTGAACAATAAAGAGAAAGGTATGACTCCATGAGCAGTGAAACTCTGACAGGGTTATTAAAAAAAGGACAGAATATCCTTGCGAAGGCAGGGATTGGGGAAGCCGGGCTGGATGCCTGGCTCCTTCTGGAATATACAACAGGAAAAAGCCGGGCGTATTATTTTGCACACGGAGAAGAGAATGTCTCAGAAGAGACTGCTGATCAATATCTGAAACTGATTGGCAGACGTGCTGAGCACATACCGCTGCAGCATCTGACGCATCAGGCTTTTTTTATGGGATATGAATTTTATGTAAATGAAAACGTGCTGGTGCCGAGACAGGACACGGAAACTCTGGTGGAAGCAGCACTTGAATGTGCGAAGACAGCAGAAGCCGACAAAGAGCTGCATATACTGGACATGTGTACAGGATCAGGCTGTATCCTGATAAGCATTCTGAAAGAAATGCCAAAGGCCTGTGGAACAGGCGTGGATCTGTCAGAACTGGCACTGGAAGTGGCAGAGCGAAATGCCCGGACACTGGAGGTGGCTGACAGAGCTGAGTTTATACAGGGTGATCTGTTTTCTTCTGCTTTTTTTAAGGAGAGGCAGGAATGTATACAAAATGGTTCAGATACAGATAAAGTGCAGGCAGTGAATTCTGAAATGCAAAACATAGTACATGAAGCGGGCGTTTCGGAAAAAGATATAATAAAATATGCTGAACATAAAAATAGCAATGGAAATCATAGCATAGCTTATGATATGATTATATCAAATCCGCCATATATTCCTACCGCAGAGATTGAAGGGCTGATGGAAGAAGTGAGGCTTCATGATCCGCGAATGGCTCTGGATGGCCTGGAGGATGGTCTTTATTTCTACAGGACCATCACCAGACAGGCAAAGAATTATCTTGCCCCGGGTGGCTGGCTCTTATATGAGATCGGATGCAGCCAGGGAGAAGATGTGGCTGACCTTTTACGAAAAGAAGGCTATGAAGATATTGAGATAAGGCAGGACCTTTGCGGGCTGGACCGCGTGGTTCTTGGACGAAAGAAACTACAGGAGGAGAAATATGTTTGATAAATTAGACGATCTGCTCATTCGCTTTGAAGAAGTGCTTAATGAGCTTGGAGAGCCTGGTGTTACAGATAATCAGGAGCATTTTCAGAAGCTGATGAAGGAACAGAGTGACCTGCAGCCAATCGTAGATGCTTACCGCGAGTATAAGAAGAATAAAGAGACGATTCAGGATAGTCTTTCCATGCTTGAGGAGGAGAAGGACGAAGATATGCGTGAGATGCTCAAGGAAGAGTTATCTGATGCGAAGAAGAATGTAGAGGAACTGGAACATGAACTTAAGATCCTGCTTCTGCCGAAGGACCCGAATGATAACAAGAACGTTATCGTTGAGATTCGTGCAGGTGCCGGTGGAGACGAGGCAGCTCTTTTTGCAGCGGAGATTTACCGTATGTATGTAAAATACGCAGAATCCCGCCGCTGGAAAACAGAGATGATGAGTCTTAATGAGAACGGAATCGGTGGTTTCAAGGAAGTAACATTCATGATCACAGGTGCGGGTGCATATTCCAGACTGAAATATGAGAGCGGTGTGCATCGTGTACAGCGAGTTCCGGAGACAGAATCCGGCGGACGTATCCATACCTCTACCTGTACAGTTGCGATCATGCCGGAAGCGGAGGAAATCGACTTCCATCTGGATATGAATGACTGTAAATTTGACGTATTCCGTGCATCAGGAAATGGTGGACAGTGTGTCAATACTACAGACTCTGCGGTACGTCTGACTCATATTCCGACAGGAATCGTTATCTCCTGTCAGGATGAGAAGTCACAGCTTAAGAACAAGGATAAGGCGCTGAAAGTCCTGCGTTCCCGTCTGTATGAGATGGAACTTGCGAAACAGCATGACGCTGAGGCTGAGGCAAGAAGAAGCCAGATCGGGACAGGTGACCGTTCCGAGAAGATCAGAACTTATAACTTCCCACAGGGACGTGTGACCGATCATAGAATCAAACTGACACTGCACAGACTTGAGAATATTTTAAATGGTGACCTGGATGAGATTATTGACAGTCTGATCGCAGCAGATCAGGCAGCTAAATTAAGTAACCTGCAGGATGAAGAATAGATTTTGGGGAGAAGGTAAACAGGAGGAAAATATTTATGCAGAAAACAGCACTTGTAATTATGGCAGCAGGAATCGGAAGTCGTTTTGGAAAGGGAATCAAACAGCTTGCGCCGGTAGGACCGTGCGGAGAGATTATCATGGACTATTCTATCCATGATGCACTGGAAGCTGGATTTAACAAAGTAGTATTTATCATCCGCAAGGATCTGGAAGAGGAATTCCGCAAAGTAATCGGTGAGCGTATCGAGAAGATCACAGAAGTAGAATATGTATTCCAGGAACTTGATGATCTGCCGGAAGGCTTCATCAAACCGGCTGACCGCACGAAACCATGGGGAACCGGCCAGGCCGTACTTGCTGCAAAGAAAGTACTGGATGAGCCATTTATCGTAATCAATGCAGATGACTACTATGGAAAGGAAGCCTATATAAAAGTTCATGATTACCTTATTCAGGAACAGCCAAAAGACGGCAGGATTCATATCTGTATGGCAGGTTTCAGACTTGGCAACACATTAAGTGATAACGGAAGTGTTACAAGAGGAATCTGCAACATTGAGAATGGACAGCTTACAGGTGTGGATGAAACACATGATATATTTAAGACTGCTGATGGCGCTGAGGCAAGAAATGCAGATGGAAGCGTACGAAAACTTGATGTAAAGGATCTGGTTTCCATGAACATGTGGGGTCTGACCCCGGACTTTATGGAAATCCTTGAGAAAGGTTTCGTAGAATTCTTAAGCAGCCTGGCTCCGGATGATATTAAGAAAGAATATCTGCTTCCAATTCTGGTAGATCAGCTGATCAAGAACGGCAGCGCCAGCGTGGATGTCCTGGAGACAAAGGATACCTGGTTTGGCGTAACTTATCAGGAAGATAAAGAAGCAGTGATGGAAGCATTTAAAAATCTCACAGATGCAGGTGTATATCCGCAGGGACTTTATAAATAAAAGAGTAACTGCAATGGCAGAGGGCTGAATAGTTGTAAAAAAGATAAATGTATACAACTGTGTAAGTGAAAGGAGAGTTATATTATGGGAAAATATTTTGGAACAGATGGATTTCGAGGAGAAGCTAATGTCAAACTGACAGTAGACCATGCGTTTAAAGTAGGACGTTATGTAGGCTGGTATTACGGAAGAGACCATAAGGCCAAGATCGTAATCGGTAAAGATACAAGAAGAAGCAGCTATATGTTCGAGTATGCACTTGTTGCAGGTCTGACTGCATCCGGTGCAGATGCATATCTTCTTCATGTAACGACTACTCCGAGTGTTTCCTATGCAGTACGTACAGAGGATTTTGACTGTGGAATCATGATCTCTGCAAGCCACAATCCATTTTATGATAATGGAATCAAGCTCCTTAACGGTAATGGACAGAAGATTGAAGCAGAGGTAGAGGCAAGAATCGAGGCATATCTTGATGGTCTGATCGAGGATCTCCCTCTGGCAACGAAAGAGGATATCGGACGTACCGTAGACTTTGCTTCCGGAAGAAACCGTTATATCGGACATCTGATTTCTATCCCAAGCCGTGATTTTAAGGGAATCAAGGTAGGTCTTGACTGTGCAAACGGAAGTTCTTCCGCTATCGCAAAGAGTGTATTTGATGCACTTCAGGCAAAGACTTATGTGATCAATAATCAGCCGGATGGTACAAATATCAATACGAACTGCGGTTCTACTCATATTGAAGTACTTCAGAAATATGTGGTGGATAATGGCCTGGATATCGGTTTTGCCTATGATGGTGATGCTGACCGCTGTATCGCAGTCGATCACAAAGGAAATGTGATTGATGGTGATAAGATCATGTATGTATGTGGAAAATATCTCAAAGAGCAGGGAAGACTAAATGGCAACACGGTAGTAACAACTGTTATGTCAAACCTTGGTCTGTATAAATCTCTGGAAAGAGAAGGCATGAAGTATGAGCAGACTGCCGTAGGTGATAAATATGTTGCCGAGAATATGATGGAGAATGATTACAGTCTTGGCGGTGAGCAGTCCGGACATATCATTTTCAGCCGTTATGCCGCAACGGGTGATGGAATCCTTACTTCTCTGATGGTGATGGAGGCATGTGTAGAGAAGAAAGCAACTCTGTGTGATCTCGCAAAAGAGATGAAAGTTTATCCACAGCTTCTGAGAAATGTGCGCGTAGCAGATAAAAAGACGGCAAGAGAGAATCAAAATGTGGTCAAAGTTGTAAATGAAGTTGCCAAGAGTCTTGGCAGCGATGGACGTATCCTTGTACGTGAGAGTGGTACAGAGCCACTGATCCGTGTTATGGTGGAAGCCGGAACTGATGAGATCTGCCGCGAGAATGTTGAGCGAGTAGTGAAAGTAATGGAAGCAGAAGGTCTGATCGTTGACTGATCTGCAGGCAAAGGAATTGCATGAATAACAGAAAAACAGGATTGTTTCTGGCTGCAGCCTGTCTGAGTCTTACACTCTTGACAGGCTGCAGTGCAGAAAGTACGAAGAACTATAAGCAGGCAGCCCAGAATCTGGAAAATGGAAATTATGAGGTTGCACTGGAAGAATATGAGGCTGCGATATCCGCAGGTGTGAAGCCTGCCCAGTCATACAGGGGAGCAGGAGTGGCTCAGCTGAAACTGGGAAATTATGAGGAGGCGGTAACATATTTTAGCAATGCCCTTGACTGTGACAAAGTTGGCAAGGCATTAAAGAAAGATATCCTTTCTTACAGGGCGGCGGCTTATCTGAAACTGAAAGAATATGAAGAGGCAATGGCAGACTGTCAGGCGCTGGCGGAATCTTACAATATGGATGCTGATCTGTATTTTCTGACAGGTGAGACTGCATTGGCTATGGATTCTTATGAAGAAGCTTCCTCTAATTTCGAGCAGGCATATGGCGAGGATGCGACCTATGACAGAGCACTCCAGATTTATGGAGCATATCTGGACAAGGATATGGAGGCAGACGGAACCCGTTATCTGGAAGCAGCATTATCCGGAAATGCGAAGAATGCGCAGGATCACTGTGACAGAGGCCGTGTTTATTATTACATGGATGATTATGAAAACGCGACAGCTGAGCTGAAACAGGCCATAGACGGTGATAATACAGAAGCTCTGGCACTTCTTGGAATGGTATACATGGATCAGGGAGACAGCGCGAATGCGAGGACAATGTTCCAGCAGTATGTATCACAGGCTGAGAATGGGGCAAAAGGATTCAACGGGCTTGCATTATGCGATATAGAGGACGGAGATTACGATAGTGCTCTTTCTAATATATCAAGTGGAATCCATGTGGCAGATGCAGAAGATATGCAGAGTCTGCTGTTTAATGAGATTGCTGTATATGAGAAGAAGCTGGACTTCCAGACTGCGCTGCAGAAAGCGAACGAATATCTGGGACTGTATCCGGATGATAAGACAGTGAAAAAGGAGCTGGCTTTTCTGAAGACCCGTGTAAGTGGGGAAGATAGCAGTGCTGATTCACAATTGTCTGATTAAGGAGATGTTATGGAAGAATTTGGAAAGCTGGAGGAACGGGTAGTTCTTGTAGGGGTTCAGACAGGTGATAACGACAACGTAGAGGAATCACTGGATGAGCTGGAAGAGCTTGCCTCAACTGCAGGAGCTGTCACAGTAGGTAAGATCATACAAAATCGAGAAGCAGTGCATCCGGGAACCTATATCGGTAAAGGTAAGATCGAGGAAGTGCGTGCGTTGGTGTATGCCATGGATGCGACCGGTATTATCTGTGATGATGAACTTTCTCCTGCACAGTTAAATAACCTGGAGCGTGAGCTAGACTGCAAGGTAATGGACAGAACATTGCTGATTCTGGATATCTTTGCGGCACGCGCTATCACCAGTGAAGGTAAGATTCAGGTAGAGCTTGCACAGCTCCGCTACAGAGCGGCACGTTTGGTTGGTTTGAGAGAATCTCTTTCCCGTCTGGGCGGAGGAATCGGAACGAGAGGTCCTGGTGAGAAGAAACTGGAGACAGACCGACGCCTGATCCGTACCAGAATTTCTGCACTGAAACAGGAACTGTCTCAGGTAGAGAAGCACAGGGAGCTGATTCGTTCCAGTCGTGCGAGAGGCAATATGAAGACTGCTGCAATCGTGGGATATACGAATGCAGGAAAGTCTACACTGTTAAATAAACTGACAGGTTCTGATGTCCTGTCTGAAGATAAATTGTTTGCAACACTGGACCCGACGACCAGACTGCTCAATCTGAAAGATGGGCAGCAGATTTTGCTGACGGATACGGTAGGATTTATTCATAAACTGCCGCATCATCTGGTAGAGGCATTCAAGAGTACACTGGAAGAGGCGAAATATGCGGATTACATTATCCACGTTGTGGATTCCTCGAATCCGCAGGCTGAGATGCAGATGCATGTTGTATATGAGACACTGCGCGAGCTTGGCGTTATGGGAAAGAAGATCATCACACTTTTTAACAAGCAGGATGCGCCTGGCGCTTCTGTGCTGAGAGATTTTAAGTCTGATTATACGCTGAAGATTTCTGCAAAGACAGGAGAGGGACTGGATGATCTCAATGACCTGCTGGAGAAGCTTCTGGCAGAAGAACAGATTTATGTAGAGCGCCTTTTCCCATACAGCGAAGCAGGAAAGATTCAGCTTATACGTGAGCATGGCCAGCTGATCTCGGAAGAATACACAGATGAGGGAATCGCTGTGAAGGCCAGAGTGCCGAAGGAAATTTATCCTAAAGTTGTGTAAATATATTCTGGAATGAGCTTTTCGGGATGAAACTTTTGAATTTGGCATAAAAGCAATAAACCGACGTATGCGCTTCAATAGAATAAAAAATTTAAAAACCTGAAAAACACCATATATTGTACTTTTTCGAGAGATGGAGAACATTATGTGGTGTTTTTGCGTGTTGACGAAAGATAGATACTCTGATACAATAGACCTACAGCGTTTGCCGGGAACGGAGTGAACGGTAAACGGAAAGTGTCCGTAACAGGACATATGAACAAGAGAAAATGGGGGCAATAGTTATGTTTCAGGTAGTAAAACGTGACGGCGAGATGGACGAATTTAAAATTGGCAAGATTACAGCCGCAATCCATAAAGCCTTTGATGCGAAAGAGAAAAATTATAGCGAAGAGATGATCGATCTCTTAGGGCTGCGTGTTACTTCTGATTTTCAGGACAAAATCACAGATAATAAGATTACAGTAGAGGAGATTCAGGACAGCGTAGAGAACGTACTGATCCAGGCAGGTTATTCAGATGTGGCCAAGGCATATATTCTTTATCGTAAGCAGAGAGAGAAAGTCCGCAATATGAAATCAACGATTCTTGACTACAAAGAAATCGTAAACAGCTATGTTAAAGTTGAGGACTGGCGTGTAAAAGAGAACTCTACCGTTACTTATTCTGTCGGTGGTCTGATCTTAAGCAACTCCGGTGCAGTTACTGCTAACTACTGGCTGTCTGAGATTTATGACAATGAGATTGCAGAGGCGCACAGAAATGCAGATATTCATATCCACGATTTGTCCATGCTGACCGGATATTGTGCAGGATGGTCACTGAAGCAGCTGATTCAGGAGGGACTTGGCGGAATCGAAGGTAAGATCACATCTTCACCGGCGAAGCATTTAAGCGTTCTTTGTAACCAGATGGTCAACTTCCTTGGAATCATGCAGAATGAGTGGGCCGGTGCACAGGCATTCTCTTCTTTTGATACGTATCTTGCACCGTTTGTTAAAGCAGACAATTTAAGCTATCCGGAAGTGAAGAAGTGCATTGAATCCTTTATTTATGGAGTAAATACTCCAAGCAGATGGGGAACACAGGCACCGTTCTCCAATATCACACTGGACTGGACCGTACCGGATGACCTTGCAGAGCTTCCTGCTATCGTGGGCGGTAAGAATATGGACTTCAAGTACAAAGACTGTAAGAAAGAGATGGACATGATCAATAAGGCATTTATCGAGACAATGATCGAGGGTGATGCCAACGGACGCGGATTCCAGTATCCGATTCCGACTTATTCCATTACGAAAGAGTTTGACTGGTCTGATACAGAGAATAACCGTCTGCTCTTTGAGATGACATCCAAATATGGAACACCATATTTCTCAAACTATATCAACAGTGATATGAAACCAAGCGATATCCGAAGCATGTGCTGCCGTCTGCGTCTGGACTTAAGAGAACTGCGTAAGAAGAGCGGCGGATTCTTTGGATCAGGAGAGAGTACCGGGTCTGTCGGCGTTGTAACGATCAATATGCCGCGTATCGCATACCTTTCCAGGACACCTGAGGAATTTTATAACCGTCTGGATCGTCTGATGGATATTTCCGCACGTTCTCTTCATATCAAGAGAGAAGTCATTGGTAAACTGCTGGATGAGGGATTATATCCATACACAAAGAGATACCTGGGAAGCTTTTCCAATCATTTCTCAACGATTGGTCTGGTAGGAATGAATGAAGTTGGATTGAATGCACGTTGGTTAGGCGGAGATATGTCCGACGAGAACACCCGGAAATTTACAAAAGAAGTTCTGCTTCATATGAGAGAACGTCTCTCCGACTATCAGGAGAAATACGAGGGCGAGCTTTTCAACCTGGAGGCAACACCTGCGGAATCTACCGCATATCGTCTGGCAAAACACGACAGAAAGCGCTGGCCGGACATCAAGACTGCCGGAAAGAAGGGAGATACTCCTTACTATACAAACAGTTCTCATCTTCCGGTTGAGTATACGACAGATATCTTTGATGCACTGGATATTCAGGATGAACTGCAGACATTGTATACATCAGGAACTGTATTCCATGCATTTATCGGTGAGAAGCTTCCTGACTGGAAGGCAGCAGCCGCACTGGTGCGTAAGATTGCAGAGAATTATAAACTGCCGTATTACACCATTTCCCCGACATATTCGGTATGTAAGGAACATGGATATATCAGTGGTGAGCATTTCACCTGTCCGAAATGTGGCAAGAAGGCAGAAGTTTACAGCCGTATCACCGGATATTACAGACCGGTACAGAACTGGAATGACGGTAAGGCTCAGGAATATAAGAACCGTACACTCTATGATGTGATGCATTCCGATATTAAGAAAATGCAGCCGGTACACACAAGCATGGTTACCATGACAAAAGATGATGTGAAGATTGAGCCGGTGACATCACATAAATATTTGTTTACAACAAGCACCTGCCCGAACTGTAAGATGGCAAAGAAGATGCTCGAGGGCGAAGAACTGGAGATCATCGACGCGGAGAAGAATCCGGAGATGGCAAAGGAATTCGGAATCATGCAGGCACCGACGCTGGTTATCACGGATGGTGAGCATATGACGAAGTATGTAAATGCGTCTAATATTCAGAGATATGTGGATGAAGAGATGTAAACACCAGAGTGTGTTTGAAAAAATCATTCCGGCAATCTGCACGCCCCGCCTTGAAATAAGAAAATTTATTGATGCCTTATGCAGGGTAAGTAGAGTAAGAATGAGAGGAAGAAATCAATATGATAAAACAGAATATAGTATTTGTGGAAAATAAAGCAGGAAGTCTTAAGAGAGTGACGGGTATGCTTGCCAATAATAACATTAACATTTATGGTTTTGCATGCTTCGATGCACCGGAATTTGCAATCTTCCGTATGATCTGTGACGATCCGGATAAGGCAGAGATTATTTTAAATCAGAGCGGATATATGAACCGTATCACACAGGCAATCGTAGTAGATATGAAGGATCAGGTAGGCGGTCTGGATGAACTTCTGAAAATTATGGCAGACAGCAATGTAAGTCTTGACTACATCTACACTTCTTTCCACAGAAAAGACCTCAGACCTGTAGTGATCCTTCATTCCGAGGATATCACAGTGACAGAGAGCGTACTTAAGAATAATGGATTTAAGGTATTTTCAGCAGCAGACGAACTGGAGAAGTAAGAGACAGCAGATATTATGGCAAGTCAATAAAATACTGCATTATTTATGGATTTACTATAATTACAGAGAAGGATGAGAATCACAGGGCTTGTTGTTGAGTCCTGTGATTTTTTGACTGTAAAGAATAATAACAATGTCATGGGATTTTGGCATATTATTATGACAAAAAGTATCATAAAATAGCAGCATGTGAACAGCAGCCTATATTTCACTATATTCATATAGGAAATAAAAATATATCTTGACTAAATAACTAGGAATACTATATAATTGGAAGAAGATAATAATAGATAAAAGTTTCTATAAATATAATGCCGGGTTAGAGTAAGATTTCAGATACCCGGGAAATATAAAATCAGGAGGGTTTTGGAATATGCAGATATCTACTAAAGGAAGATATGCGTTAAGACTGATGCTGGACCTTGCTGTGCATAACACAGGTGAGCTGGTCAAGATTAAAGACATTGCTGCGAGACAGGGTATTTCCGAGAAATATCTGGAGCAGATTATTTCATCATTAAAGAAAGCAGGATACGTTAAGAGCTTAAGAGGAGCCCAGGGCGGTTATATGCTCGCCAGAGAGCCTAAGACTTACACTGTAGGCACTATCCTGCGCCTGACAGAGGGCAGCATGAAACCGGTAGCCTGTCTGGAAGATGAACCAAACCAATGCAGCAAAGCCGGAGAGTGTGTAACACTCCGCTTATGGAAGATGCTGGATGAGGCAATGGAGAGTGTACTGGATAAAGTAACACTCCAGGATCTCAAAGACTGGTATGAACAGATGGGAAATGACTACGTGATCTGATTTCTGCTTCTTGCAGCATCTGCATTGGTTATCACGACGGTAGTAGTAAGAAAGAGAAAAAATAAATAACGGATCTGAGTTATTACACCGATAGATGTATAAAGCAGATTATCAACAGCCCTGCGATTTGAAAGTGCAATCGCGGGGCTGTTTTGACATCAAACATGTTCTGGAGTGTGTTTGAAAAATCATTCCTGCAATCTGTGCGCCCCACTTTGCGGTATATTTTGCCTTCTTTCGGTTGGCGTAGCCCGCTACGCCGCCCTCAATCAGACAAAATCTCCCACAAATTGTGACGCACATCTTGTAGAAAGCCTTTTTCAAACACACTCTAAGGATATGCACCGGGAAATTTTTAAATTTACCCCTTGACAATAGCGGCTTTATAGCATATTATGTATATAACATATAATTCATATATATTTACTATGAAATATAAAACAGGGAGGACGAACTCATGGGTAAAATTTATAAGAACGCAGCAGAACTGGTTGGAAATACACCTCTCCTTGAGGTTGGAAATATTGAGAAAGATCTTGGTCTGGAAGCTAAGATTCTTGTTAAACTTGAGTACTTTAACCCGGCAGGAAGTGCTAAGGACCGTATCGCACTGAGCATGATCGAAGATGCAGAAGAGAAAGGTATTCTGAAACCTGGCGCAGTAATCATTGAGCCTACATCAGGAAACACAGGAATTGGTCTTGCCTCTCTTGCAGCAATCAAAGGATACAGAGTAATCCTTACCATGCCGGAGACAATGAGTGTTGAGAGAAGAAACATTCTGAAAGCATACGGTGCAGAGATTGTTTTAACAGACGGAACAAAAGGTATGAACGGTGCAATCGCGAAAGCAAATGAACTGGCAGCTGAATATGAGAACAGTTTCATACCGGGACAGTTCGAGAACCCGGCAAACCCGGCAATCCACAGAAAAACTACAGGACCGGAGATCTGGAGAGATACAGATGGACAGGTTGATATCTTTGTAGCAGGTGTTGGTACAGGCGGAACTATCACTGGTGTTGGTGAATATCTCAAATCCCAGAACCCAGATGTAAAAGTAGTAGCAGTAGAGCCTGCAACTTCTCCGGTACTTTCCCAGGGAAAGAGCGGCCCGCATAAGATTCAGGGTATCGGTGCAGGATTTGTTCCGAAAGCATTAAACACAGATGTATATAATGAAATTATTCCGGTAGAGAACGAAGATGCGTTTGCAACAGGCAAACTGATCGCTAAACATGAAGGAATCCTGGTTGGTATTTCCTCTGGTGCAGCTCTCTATGCAGCAATCGAACTGGCTAAGAGACCGGAGAACAAAGGAAAGACAATCGTAGCACTTCTTCCGGATTCCGGTGACCGTTACTATTCTACTCCATTATTTGTGTAAAATGTAAAAAGCCCTTTTTAGGGCTTTTTTTATTTTACATAAATGTGTTAGAATAAATATCAGGGGCAAAATACCTTTTGCCCCTGACATCTATAAATAAAATTATTATAAACAATAATATTCCGGGTAATCGGATCACAGAACAGGATGGAATAAAAATGAAAAAAGCAATTATCGCAATGAGCGGCGGAGTGGATAGCTCTGTGGCAGCTCTGCTGACAAAGGAATCGGGCGACGAGTGTATCGGTGCTACTATGAAATTGTATCACAATGAAGACATAGGAGTTAAGAGAGAAAATACCTGCTGTTCTCTGGATGACGTGGAGGATGCGAGAAGTGTCTGCTACAGAATGGGAATTAAATATTATGTCTTTAACTTTTCAGAGAGATTTAAAGAAGATGTCATGGATCGTTTTGTGGATGCGTATGAACATGGCTGCACGCCGAATCCATGTATCGACTGCAACCGCTATCTGAAATTTGACAAGATGTTACAGAGAATGCGTGAACTGGAGTACGATTATATCGTAACAGGTCATTATGCCCGCATAGAGTATGATGAGGAGAAAGGCCGTTATTTATTAAAGAAAGCGGTAGATGATACGAAAGACCAGAGTTACGTGCTGTACATGCTGACACAGGAGCAGCTGGCGCATATTTCCCTGCCACTTGGCGGACTGCGCAAGACAGAAGTTCGTGAAATCGCAGAGAAGAATGGATTTGTTAATGCCAGAAAGCATGACAGTCAGGATATCTGTTTCGTGCCGGACGGAGATTATGCGAAGTTTATCGAACAGTATACCGGACGTAAATCGAAGCCGGGAGAATTCGTGGATACAGAGGGAAATGTTCTCGGTAAGCACAAAGGAATCATTCATTATACACTTGGACAGAGAAGAGGACTTGGTATTCCGGCTGCTTCCAGACTGTATGTATGTGAGATTTCACCTAAGCTGAATCAGGTAGTTCTTGGAAGTAACGAGGATCTTTTTCATTCGGAACTGACAGCTGCAAAGGTAAATCTGATTTCCTGCGAATCCCTGAAAGAGCCGATGAGGCTGAAAGCGAAGATCCGCTACCGTCATCCGGAGCAGGATGCAGTGGCATGGCAGACAGAGGATGGAGTTCTTCATGTGCGTTTCGACAAACCACAGAGAGCTATCACAAAAGGACAGGCAGTAGTTCTTTATGACGGAGATATCGTTGTCGGCGGCGGCGTGATCGAGAGCTGCATTAAATAAACAGGAAGTTGAAAATCAGGAGTGCAAGTGTACCGGCAAGATTGTTTCAAAAATCAACTTGTCGGTACACTTTTTTGTCTTATATTTGCGAATTGCTTTGCTTTGAAATGTTTTTGTAATCTGAATGATAGACATATAGTTATTAACTATTAAAAGCTATAAAATTCTAAGATAAGGTTATCGGGAAAAACTTTCGTTTTCCTATTGACATACTAGGAATAGGGTGATAATATACAACTATGCTAAATCATATCAAACAGATATGAAATATGTAGAAAGAGAAGAGGCTTAGAAAATGAGAGTATTAAAAAGCCAGAATCGAATTTGTATAGAAGAGAAACGAATGTGTCTGTGTTGTTGATCTAAGAGAAAACAGAACATATTAAAATAGAAATCCTGAGAATTTTCCGGATATAAGAAGTTGAAGTTCCGGGATACATATCATAGAGTTATATGATCAGAGTGAATCTGATAATAAAGACCATAACGAATTATAATTATAGAGAAAGATGAGGACAAACACATGAGCAAGAAAATCGCAAGAAAAGACAGACATTTCAAATTTGAAACATTACAGCTTCACGTAGGACAGGAAAACCCGGATCCGGTTACAGATGCAAGAGCAGTACCGATCTATCAGACATCCTCTTATGTATTCAGAAACTGCGATCACGCAGCAGCTCGTTTCGGACTTGCAGATGCAGGTAACATCTACGGACGTCTTACAAACCCGACAGAAGATGTATTTGAGAAGAGAATCGCAGCACTTGAAGGTGGTTCCGCAGCACTTGCTGTAGCATCCGGTGCAGCAGCTATCACATATACAATCGAGAACCTTGCACAGCAGGGTGACCACATCGTAGCAGCTAAGAATATCTACGGTGGAACAACAAACCTTCTGGAACATACACTTCCGGCTTACGGAATCAAGACAACATTTGTTGATGTATTCAACCTTGAAGAAGTAGAGAATGCAATCCAGGATAACACAAAAGCTGTTTATATCGAGACTCTTGGAAACCCGAACTCTGATGTAGTTGATATTGAAGCTATCGCAAAGATTGCTCATGCACATAAGATTCCGCTTGTTGTAGATAACACATTTGCAACACCTTACCTTGTAAGACCAATCGAATATGGTGCAGATATCGTTGTTCATTCCGCAACTAAATTCATTGGTGGACATGGAACAACAATCGGTGGTGTCATCATAGAAGGGGGTAAATTTGACTGGGAAGCATCAGGTAAATTCGCATCTCTTACAGAGCCAAACCCAAGCTACCATGGTGTAAGCTTTACAAAAGCATGCGGACCTGCAGCGTTTGTTACAAAGATCCGTGCAATCCTTCTTCGTGACACAGGTGCTACAATCTCTCCGGTAAGCTCTTTTATCTTCCTTCAGGGACTTGAGACACTGTCTCTTCGTGTAGAGCGTCATGTAGAGAACGCACTGAAAGTTGTTCAGTATTTGAACAATCACCCACAGGTAGAGAAAGTTCATCATCCATCTGTATCCACAGATCCAAGCCAGCAGGAACTTTACAAGAAATACTTCCCGAACGGCGGCGGTTCTATCTTTACATTTGAGATTAAAGGTGATGCACAGAAAGCAAAAGACTTCATTGATAACCTTGAATTGTTCTCACTGCTTGCCAATGTAGCTGATGTTAAATCTCTTGTTATCCATCCGGCTACAACAACACACAGCCAGTGCACAGAAGAAGAGCTTCTTGATCAGGGTATCAAACCAAACACAATCCGTCTTTCTATCGGTACAGAGAACGTTGACGATATTATTCAGGACCTTGACGAAGCATTCAAAGCTGTTGCTGAATAATGAATGGTTTGTAGCTGTTTTGCAGTCTGCTATCCCGCGAGGTGCTGAACAGTTACGATGGTTTTTAACCGAATCAAGTAAGTCCCCTGCTTCAATTGCGAGGAGCAATAAGCAGTGGGTGGGACTTGCTTGTATCAGGAGGGGTACAAGCCCCTCCTGATAAACTGCGGAGCAGTTATTCTGTTATGAGCAAGTAGCGAAAGCGGATTGCGAATATCCGATTGACAAGTAAATAAGTAGTATTTTCGATTATCATTGCATATGCCTCCTTAATTATTGCAAGAATAGAATAACGTGATAAGAAGACCATTTTCCGGATTTTACCCCCTATATCCGGAAGATGGTCTTTTTTATGTGATTCTATTTTTTAACCGAATCAAGCAAGTCCCCTGCGGAGGTTGCGAAGAGCAATAAACAGTGGGTGGGGACTTGACAAATGATGAAAATGCGATATAATACAAAAATGCAAACAAGTTGCAAATACGAACAAGTTGCAAATATCACAACATTAATCAGATAGGAGAAGATAGAAGATACGAGGCAGATAATTTGAATGTATCTGCGAAATTTCTATAGAAATAATTTTGTGTGATATCAGGAGCTTCCTGTATAATAAAAATCGTGGATGTTGAAAATTGA
>UMIP01083617.1_pt1 | contig 35678 bp, 30 predicted proteins | sample 1965751 | NCBI WGS metagenome assembly UMIP01 (sample SAMEA4836117, study PRJEB28245) | human gut metagenome | biome: gut microbiome; material: fecal sample | place: Denmark | collected 2008
AAATAATTCTATGAGTCGCTTTTTTAAATTTGGAAAGTTACACTTTTTAATAACGGAGGGAATGGAATGAAAAAACTTGTAACCTTGCTTCTTTCGCTTGCTTTAGTGCTATCTCTTGCAGCTTGTGGCGGAGAAGCGACACCTGACGCATCTGACGATGCCCCCGCTTCTTCTCAAAATGAAGAAAGCACCGAAAACGACAACACCGAAAATCAAATCGTATTTGAGGAAGTTGTTGCCATTGACAACGCAGAGTGTGCGGTAAAAATTACCGAAATCGACCCCGATAATATGTGGGGCTACACTCTGAAAGCACAGCTTGAAAACAAGTCCACAGAGAAAACCTATATGTTCTCTGTCGAGAGTGCTTCCATCAATGGTGTTCAGTGCGATCCAATGTTTGCAAGCGAGGTAGCTGCTGGCAAAAAGGCTAACGAAGAAATCAACTTTAGCACCGATACTCTTGAGGAAAATGGTATTGTTGAATACACAGATATTGAATTGACTTTCAAGGTGTATGATAGCAATGATTGGTCTGCTGACCCTGTTGGAAAGGAAACAATCCATGTCTATCCATACGGAGAAGAAAACGCTGTTGCATTTGTGAGAGAAGCACAGGCTACTGATAATGTGATTATCGATAATGATTATGTTACTGTTATCGTAACAGGCTATGAAGATGATGAGATATGGGGCTATACTGCCAATCTGTTCTTGCTGAACAAGACAGACAAAACGGTAATGTTCAGCGTTGATGACGCATCTGTAAACGGCTTTATGGCAGACCCATTCTATGCAACTTCTGTTTCTGCCGGAAAATGTGCATTTAGTTCTATGGCATGGTCTGATACAACTTTAGAGGAAAACGGAATTACCGAAGTGGAAGAAATCGAAGTCCTGTTTAGAGCATACGATGCTGATGATTTTATGGGCGAAGATTTTGCAAATGAGGTAATTACATTAAATCCGTAACGAGATGAGGTGTGCAACATGAAAACGGCAAAATTAGTAATCGGAATTATCAGCATGGTTTTATTTGTTTTAGTAGCTTTTCAATCTTGCGCTGCCGGATTAGGAAATGCTTTAGCAGATAACGGCGAAGTAAGCGGAACATCAGGAATGTTGCTTGCTTTCTGTATGCTGATTGCAGGCATCGTTGGAGTAGCAACCCGAAAGAGCAAAGGCGGCGGAATTGTTGCCGGAGTATTCTATCTGTTGGGCGGACTGCTGGGAATTGTAAATTACGGTAGCTTCTCTGACCTTGCTATCTGGTCTGTCCTTTGTTTCATTTTCGGAGCTGTCTTTATTTTGGGCTCCTTGAAAATGAAGAAAGCAGATAAAAGTAACACAGACGCGGCAGAATAATATTATTCAAATAACAATAACATAATTCCCCAACAGGGCGACTATTTCCAAACCGAAGTAGCCGCCCTTTTCTTTTACTAAAAATCAAAAAGGAGGGCTACCATGTCGAAGAAAAAACCACCGACCACCATCGAGGAATGTAACGCCGAAATGGAACTGACACAGAAGAAAATCCGGCAGTATGAGAACAGGAACAAAATGCTTGACCGCAAACTTGCCATTGAGAAGCGCAAGGAGCGCAACCACCGTCTTTGTTCGCGGGGCGGCTACCTTGAAAGCCTTGTCCCGGCACTCATTGATATGTCAGAACAGGAAGCCCGCGACTTCCTCTACACCGCGGTTTTCAGCGACAAAGCGCAGGAGTTTTTGAGAAAACGAGCCGGAGAAGCGACACCGAAGAATTACCCTTGCACACAAGGGCGCACTTATACACCCTAACGGGCGTGTGCGCTCTGCCGAGGGCTTTATCTCCGCACCGGGCATTATTGCCTTGTGCAGAGATTGGCGGCTTGCGCCGCGACAGGGAAACCTACACTTTCCCTGCGACAGCTTGCGCTGTCTACCCTTTTGTGTACCCCACGAAAGCGAACACCTTGCTTTGCAAGCTATTCACTTTCATGGGGTTTTGTTGACCGTATCGGGAGGTGATACTATCGCAATCTACCATTGCAGCATTAAGATTGTCAGCCGGGGAAAGGGCAAATCTGCCGTAGCCGCAGCAGCCTACCGCGCCGGAGAGAAGCTGACAAACGAGTGGGACGGACTGACCCACGACTATACAAGAAAAGGCGGCGTTGTTCATTCTGAAATCATGCTGCCGCCCCATGCCCCACCCTCTTTCTCTGACCGTTCTATTCTATGGAACAGCGTGGAGCAAATCGAAAAATCGAATAACTCACAGCTTGCGAGGGAAATCGAAATCGCCCTACCTGTTGAACTTTCAAGAGAGGAACAGACCCGCCTTGTCCGGGAATACTGTTCCTCTCAATTTGTTTCCAAAGGAATGTGCGCCGACTTCAATATCCACGACACAGGCAACGGCAACCCACACGCTCATATCCTTTTGACTATGCGCCCCCTTGATGAAAAAGGCACATGGGCGGCGAAGTCAAAAAAGGAATATGTCCTTGACGAAAATGGGGAGCGCGTAAAGCTGCCAAGCGGCAGATACAAGACGCGCAAGGTTGACCTTATGGACTGGAACAGGCAGGAGAACGCCGACCTATGGCGCAAGGCGTGGGCTGACCTTGCCAACGACTATTTAGAGCGAAGCGGCAGCGCGGAGCGTATCGACCACCGCAGCCATGCAGAGCGTGGTATTGAGGAACTCCCCACCGTCCACATGGGTGTTGCAGCTTCCCAAATGGAGAAGAAAGGCATAGCCACCGACAAGGGAGAAATCAACCGCATGATACAAAAGACCAACCGACTTATGCGGGAAATCCGGGGCTATATCGACAGCTTGAAAGAATGGCTTGCGGAGGTTTTCGCCGCTAAGAAGCAACTGCAAGCTGCCCCGCACTCTCCCGATATTGCCACGCTGCTTACAAGGTATTTGAGCATTGAACGAGAGAAAAGCCGGAAGTATTCACAGGGCTGGCAGCAACAGCATACTGCCGGGGAATTGCAAAAAATCAGCAAGGCGATTGTCTATCTGCAAAGCAAGGGCATTGCTACCCTTGAAGATTTGGACGCTGCCCTTTCCTCTGTTGATGAAGAAGCAAAGCGGCTGAATACAAGCGTTGTTGCCAAGCAGAAGCGCATGAGGACATTGGAAAAGTTTATCGAGCATGGCAGCAACTACAACCGCTTGAAGCCCATTCACGATGAACTGAAAACGCTGAAAAACGGATGGGGCAAAAAGAGAGAAAAATTTGAGCAAGCCCACGAAAGCGACCTCATTATCTGGAACGCCGCCAACCGTTTCCTGCACGCAAATCTGCCGGAGGGTACAAAGTCTTTCAAGGTGTCCGAGTGGCAGAAAGAATTTGACGAACTGAAAGCCCAATCCACAGGCGAATATGAAGAACTGAAAACAAAGCGCAGCGAGGTTAAGGAGTTACAGCAAATCCGAAAGTGCATTGATATTGTAGAGCAAGCCGAGCAGCGCACACAGGAACAGACACACCAAACACCAAGACGCAAAAAGGAGGATATTTCCCTATGACCTACACCAAAGAACAGATTGACCGGGCAAATCAGACCGACCTTGTATCATTCCTGCAAGCCCAGGGCGAACAGCTTGAACGCGCCGGACAGGAGTACCGTTGGAAACGGCACGACAGCTTGACGGTCAGAGAAAACAGATGGTATCGGCACAGCCAGAGCAAAGGCGGCGGTCCGATTGATTTTGTCATGGAGTTTTACGGCAAAAGTTTTCTTGAAGCCGTTGAAATGCTGATAGGCGAACGGGGCGAAGCACCCCCACCCGTCTATCTGCAATTCAGACTACCACCCAAAAGCCCCGACAACCAAACAGCGAGGAACTACCTTACAGCCGCCCGGCGCATTGATGAAGATGTGTCGGGCTTTTTCTTTTCCTGCGGCGATCTCTACGAGGAAGCCGCCCACCATAACGCCGTATTTGTCGGCAGAGATGAAAGCGGCATACCGAGATATGCCCACCAACGGGGAACGGTGGGCAGCTTCCGGCTTGATGTGAAAGGCAGCGACAAGACTTTTAACTTCTGCTACCGGGGCGAGGGCGAAAGGCTTTTTGTCTTTGAAGCCCCCATTGACCTGTTATCTTTCCTCTGCCTGTTCAAAAAGGAATGGCAGAAACAAAGCTATCTGTCATTGGGCGGCGTGAGTGAAAAAGCCCTGCTGCGTTTTCTCTCTGACCGTCCGAATATCAAGACCGTCTATCTCTGCCTTGACAGCGACAAAGCCGGGACAGACGCTTGCAGCCGCCTTAACAGCATTATCCCCCAAGGCTACACCGTCAATCGCCTTGTACCGTTGTTCAAAGACTGGAACGAGGTTTTACAGCGTAAAGAGGAAATTACAGACGGAAAATATCTGCGCGAAGCTGTCTATGGCTTGCGTGAGCCGCAACAGGAAGAAACCGTTGAAATTATCCGCATGAGCGAGGTTGACACACAGACCGTTGAATGGCTATGGGAGCCGTATATCCCTTTTGGAAAGGTAACAATCGTACAGGGCAACCCCGGCGAGGGAAAAACCACCCTTGCCCTGCGCCTTTGCGCCGCCTGTACCAACCGCAAGCCCTTTCCGGCTATGGCAGAGCATGAGCCTTTTAATGTTATCTATCAGACCGCAGAGGACGGTTTGGGCGATACCGTCAAGCCGCGCCTTATGGAAGCGGACGCAGACCTTGACCGGGTACTTGTCATTGACGAGGGCAAACAGGAATTGTCCTTATCCGATGAACGCATAGAAAGGGCAATCCGGCAGACCGGGGCGCGTCTTATAATCCTTGACCCCATACAGGCGTATGTAGGCGAAAAAACGGATATGAACAAGGCAAACGAAATACGCCCTATCTTTCGCCGCCTTGCCGAAGTTGCAGAGCGTACCGGGTGTGCCGTTGTGCTTATCGGGCACTTGAACAAAGCTGCCGGAGGTCAGAGCGCATACCGGGGATTAGGCTCTATCGACTTCCGAGCCGCCGCTCGTAGTGTGCTGCTCATAGGGCGCGTGAAACGAGAGCCGAATGTGCGCGTTATCATTCACGACAAATCTTCCCTTGCACCGGAGGGTAAGCCTATGGCGTTTTCGTTGGGCGCGGAAAGCGGCTTTTCATGGATAGGCGAATATGACATTACCGCTGATGAACTGCTGTCCGGCACAGGCGGCAACACCGAAACCAAGACCGAGCAAGCGGAAAGGTTGATACTCGATTTACTTGCAGACGGTAAGGAAATGGCAAGCGAGGATATTGTCAAGGCGGCAGCCGAAGCCGGAATATCCGAAAGAACGGTACAAAATGCCAAGCGCAGCATGGGCGGCATATTGGGCGCAAGGCGCGTTGGAAGTCAATGGTACAACTTCATCAAGAAGAAGCAGCCGCCCGAAACTGCAAAATGAAAGTGCAAAACGCAGAGCCTTTGCACCTTGCACTTTCGCACTTTCACTTTATCAACTCGCCCCATGTTGACCGCATGGGGCTTTTCTCTTGAAAAAATCCTGTTTTGCGTCAATAAATTGCGAAAAGCACTTGACAAAACGCTTCATGGGGCACCGCGGCGGATATTGCGCCATTCCTCCATGAAAAGGCAAACGAGAATATCCCCCTGACGGCCACAGAGTCCCTGAGCCTTGCCATGAAGATGCCGGTAACAGCGGAGAACAACTACAACCGCAACAAGAACGTCATTGTGTTCGGCCCGTCCGGCTCCGGCAAGAGCTACAGCGTAGCAGGACCCCAGCTTTTGCAGTTCAACAGCAACTATGTTCTCAGTGATCCAAAGGGCGAACTGCTTGACGCCTACGGAAATGTTCTAGTATCGCAAGGTTATGACGTAAAGGTGTTCAACCTGAAGGACCGTGACAAGTCCGACCACTACAATCCGTTTGCGTATATCCATGACACGGATGACATTGTGGTTGTTGCCAAGAATCTTATCAAAAATATGAAAGAGGACCCGCGCCAGAAAAACACAGCCGACCCTATATGGGAAGAAGGCTCTACTTCACTGCTGGAAGCGCTGCTTGCTTATGTGTATTTTGAGCAGCCACCTGAGATGCACAATATGAACAGTGTAATGGAGCTTTTTGTGCTGATGCAGCATCGTTACGGACCACAGGGATGCAGCCAGTTGGACGATATATTCGAAGACCTGGCTATGGAAAAGCCAGCATCATTTGCAGCGCGCCAATATGGACTGTACCATATGGCACCGGACAAAACCGCACAGAGTATTGATGTATCCCTCGGTATGCGTATGAGTGCGTTCAATATTCCTTCCATCATGAAGATCTGCGAAGATGATACCATTAATCTGGAAGAGCTGGCCAGCGACAAAAAGGTGGCGCTGTTCGTTGTCACACCAGACACCACCACAGCCTATAACTTTCTGGCAGCGGTCATGTTCCAGCAATGCTTTCAGATTCTTGTGCATACCGCAGACAATCGTGAGGATCACTGCCTGCCTCGCCATGTGCGGTTTCTCTTAGATGAGTTTCCGAACATCGGCATGATTCCGGACTTCCAGATTCTGATCAGCACCATCCGCAGCCGAAATATCGGATGTACCCTAATTTACCAGTCAATCGCACAGCTGAAATCTCAGTACGGTGATGACTGGGGCACGATTCTGGAAAACTGTGATTCAGAGCTTGTGCTGGGTGGCGGCAATAACCCGGAGTCACTGGAGTTCTTCGGTAAACAGCTGGGCAAACGGACCATCGAGGTGCTGAACACCACAGAGAACCTCGGCGCACAGGGCTCCTTTTCAAAGAACTATCAGGTGGCCAGCCGTGATCTGATGACACCGGAAGAAATACGCACCATGCCGCGAAATCGCTGTTTATTGATGATTTCCGGTGTTGTGCCATTTTACTCTTACAAGTTTGATCTTAAAAAGCACCCTAATTACGCATTGGTAGAAAAAGAGGGGCATCATCCCTTCGACTACGAGAGGCGCGCAGAAAATAGCTTTGCAGCCTTTATGAAAAATGTGCAGGAAATCAACAACATCGAGCTCGACGATGACGAGTCTGACACATAAACAGAAAGAAGGAAAATCACATGGAAATGGTATCTACAATCACATCTCTTATCACAAATGTCGTCAATTTTGCAGGCGGCCTGTTGCTGCTGTTTGGCGCGGTGACGCTGGGCACGAACCTGAAGGACCATAACGGCCCCGGCATCAGCAGCGGTGCCTGGTCGATTGCAGGCGGCGTGCTGATCATTGCCGTTGCCACCTACTTTGGCACGCTGACGGTCAGCTGATGGGAGGTATGCGCTATTTTTGAGGATACGATACGAAGCCAACTGGCGGGCATTTCGGCCACCGTAAACGCTATGGGGCAGAACTCCGGTCTGCTCAACAGTCTGACCGATTGGAACAGCACACTGGCCGGTTATGCAGATTCTATCAGCTCCGGCGTAGTCATGCCGATTGCACTTACCGTACTGGCGCTTTTTATGGTTTTGGAACTGTACAATTTCACCCAGACCATAGCCATGAACGGCGGCAGCACAGCTTTTACGATTCAGCAGGTGGCGCTGGTCATGCTGAAAATCACGCTTTGCCGCTGGGCTGTTCTACACTCCACGGAAATTCTAAACGCCATGTTTGAGGTAGCGGCCACGGTGACAAACGGCATAGCCGGTTATGTGGGCAGCGGACAGGTCAACACCGAGGTCGACATCGAAAACGCAATCAGCGCACTGCCGGGCGGCATCGGTAATATGCCTGTGGCCATGGAGCTTATGGTCGTAAGCTGGATGCTGCGTCTTGTCAACATTGTGATCAATACTATCGTTGCGGCCCGCTTCATTGAGCTGTACGTTTATAATGCTCTGGCTTCCCTGCCAATTGCCACGCTCTGCTATCGGGATCTACATGGTATTGCTGTAAACTTCCTGAAGAACTACATGGCGGTGGCGCTGCAAGGGGCCGTTCTCTATCTTGTCATTGGCTTCTACCCTGCCCTGACAGCTTCATTGGGCAGTGGCGGTGACATTACCGAGCAGGCCTGGGCCATGCTGGGCAAATCCGTTATTCTGCTGGTGGCCGTGTTTATGAGTGGACGGTTCACCAAAGCCATCACCAGCGCCATTTAATGGAGGAGTTCACCTATGCTCTCGACAAAAACCAATCTCGAAATCACGGAATATCATGAGAAATTCTTTCTCGGGCTTTCACTGCGTCAGCTGGCCTGCTTTGGTGTCGCTGCCGTGCTGGCCATAGCGACCTGCTTCGTTTGCCTGCAGTGGCTTCAGCTGGATATTCAGCTGGTTTCCTACATCGTAATGGTAGAAGTTCTCCCCTTTCTTGGGCTGGGCTTTATCAGCCATAACGGGTATCCGTTTGAAAAGCTTGTAAAAATCTACTGGGCATGGTACTGCGGCCCCGCCGAGGTCGCAGTCTGCCCCCGTCAGGAGAAAAATTATGTTTTTACAAAAAAAGCACGCCGACTTGCCCATCGAACCGAGTGTGTTGGAGTCTTTGCGCGCACAGGAGAAATCGATAAAACGCGAAAAAAAGAAAGCCGCCAAAGAACGGCGGCAGCACGCAAAGCAGTTAAAAAAAGACGAAAAGCATGCAAAAAAGCGCATTGCCGCACGCAAAGCGCCACAGAAAGCCAGTGACTGCCTGCAATACCTGAGTATGTCGCAGGATGGCATCTGCGAGGTGGAGCCGGGACTTTTCTCGATGACGATGGCGTTCACCGATGTGAACTTCCAAATCGCTATGTTGGAAGAGCAAAAGAACATTTTTACGAAATACAGTGAGTTTTTGAACTACTTCGACCCCTCGCTGCATCTGGAAATCAACCTTGTCACCCGCAGCATGGACGAGGAGCAGTTTCGCCGCGACACCTTCCTGCCGCTGCGTGGGAATGACCGTGACCGCTATGCCGAGGAGATGAACCAAGTTGTGGCGGAAAAAGCACTGCGCGGTCAAAATGGCCTGATTCGTGAAAAGTACGTCACCTTCAGTCTGCACGCCGAAAATTACCAGCAGGCGAAAGAGCAGCTGGAGAACCGTGCTGCAGATATTGCCGATCACTTCAAGCGTATGGGCAGCAGTACACGCATCTTGTCCGGCATTGAGCGCCTGAGCCTGTTACAAGGTATCATGCGACCCAGTGAGGAAATGAGCTTTTCCTATGACTGGTTGCTGGCTGAGGATGACCTTACTACGAAGGATTTTATTTCACCCAGCTCTTACAACTGGCACCCGGAGCATGACGACTCGCGCGCCGTTTACCGTGACCGCTATCAGTTTGGCGATAAAATCGGCAAGACAATGTATCTGCGGGGCATAGCACCGGAAATGAAGAACGGTTTGTTCTCTATGCTATCGGAGCTTCCTTTTGACCACGTCATCACAATGCATGTTGACGCTATGGACCAGGCAGAAGCTGTCCAGGAAATTGAGAAAAAGCTTGCCTATATGCACAAGGAAGAATACGATGCCATTGCCAAAGCACGCGAGCGAAATATGCCTGCCAGCATAGCTGTGAGCTATGATCTGAAATCCAAAATGCACCACACAGAGCAGATGATGGATGACATTACAACCAAAAACCAAAAAATCTTCAAAGTCTGCATCCTCATTCACACCTATGGCGATTCCAATGCGCAGTTGGATGAGCGCGTGCGGCGCATTTGCAGCACCGTACAGCAGCAGACCTGCCGCTTTGACAGCATTTTGTATGAGCAGCGCAACGCCATGAACAGTATGCTGCCGCTTGGCAAGAAATGGCTCGGGTTGGAGCGCACGCTGGAAACCGTCAGCACGGCCATCTATGTGCCGTTCACCACACAGGAACTGTTCCAGCCGGGCGGACTGTACGAGGGCATCAACGCCCGCAGTAAGAATCTGATACTGTGTAACCGCAAGCTGCTGCCCGCCCCTGCCGGTATGGTGCTGGGTATGACGGGCTACGGCAAGTCTTTCTCCGTAATGCAGATGGTCACCAATATCATGCTTCGCTGGCCAGATGATGATATTGTTCTCATCGACCCAGAACAGGAGTACACGCATCTCGTTACAGCCATGGGTGGCGTAGTGATTGACATTTCCGCGTCCAGCCCCTCCCATATCAATCCCATGGACATCACTGAAGATTACGGCGATGACGAGGACCCCATCCGACTGAAAAGTCAGTTCTTGCAGAATTTCTGCCAGCTCATTCTACACAGCTCCGAATTGTCGCCCCAGGAGCGAACCTTTATTGATGTAGCTGCCGGCCTGACCTATCAGCGCTATATGGCAAATCCCAAGCGCGAGGAAATGCCAACGCTGCACGAATTTTATAGAAATCTTGCGCTGCAGGGAGAGGAAGTCAAGCCACTGCTTACGGCGTTGAAGCTATATGTAAGTGGCTCCATGGACCTGTTTGCCCACCAGACCAATGTGAACGTGCAGAATCATTGCATCTGCTTTAATACGGTCAAGCTGGGCAAGTCGATGCAGTCTATCGGCATGCTGACCGTACTGGATCAGGTTTGGAACCGCATTACCCGCAACCGCGTGTTGGGTCGCCGCACATGGGTGTTTACCGACGAGTTCCAGCAGTTGCTGGGCAACAAGGACTGCACGGACTTTTACTTTCAGCTGTCCAGCCGCGCCCGCAAGTGGGGTGCGATTCTGACCTCCATCACCCAGCACGTGCGTTCGGTTCTGGACAACGAGGACGCGCGCCGAATGCTGTCCGACTGCGGATATATCAAGCTGCTGAACCAGTCTCCCGACGATGCCAACGATCTGGCGCGGCTGCTGCACATTTCCAACGAGGAAAAGCGGTACATCGAGAATGCCGAGGTCGGCAGCGGACTGCTGATCGTGTCTAAGACGGTGGTGCCCTTCAACAACGATTTTCCGAAGGATACCGAGCTGTTCAGACTGATGGATACATCTCCTAATCGAAAGTCTTAATGCGTTATGCTTACACCAGCACATCTCTAAAAACAACCTCACGGAGTCTGCCATGTCAGAACTATTCACGCAAAATTATAGTGACAAACCTTTATTCCATACCGATACCGACTTATCGGAAAGCCTGCACAATCAGGTAGATGAAGCATCAAACGGCGAGGAACTGCTGGATAATACTGAAAAGCAAGCCGAGTCGCTGCTGTCGAATGACGATTATGTAAGTGAAACGAATAATAGTATTTCAGACGATAGCGATGATGCAGCAGAAATCTTATCACATCCAGCCGAAGGCAACCGGAAATATATCACCGGTACCAACACGCCTCGGGCCAGCCGCAGCAATGCCTACTACGAACTGCTGTGCAATCAGCAGACAAACGACTACCGCTCCCCCGCCATGCGCGGCACCACAGCCGCAGCGCACGGCATCACGAGTGCAAGCGGGCTGGTCAGCTATCAGGAGGACTTTGCCACCGATGCAGCGCAGGATGTCGGCGTACACGGCGCGGCGGCTGGGCTGATTTTGCAGGAGACGTTTATAGGGACTGCTGCGGAGGACGTCGGCATACTGGGCAGCTACGCCGTGAAGGGCATCAAGGATGTACAGGACGGCACGCGCACCGCCGAGGAGGTCCTGCACACAGGCAGCGATGTGTTGCGGATGGAGTTGGGAAGCTCTGCGGCACAAATCGGCTCTGCCGGCGCATGTACCGCTCTGCACTATGTAGAGACCTTCTCGACCAGTGCGGATGATTTTGCTGACCGTGCGCCGGGTATCATCAGTAATACAGGCTTTCAGGCCGGTCATAGCGTTATCAAGGTTGTACGGTTCTTTGCCCATCCTGTCAAAGCGCTTGCTTCTATCAGCAGGACGGCGCTTATTTGTGGCGCAATCGTTCTATTGTTGCTGATTATTGGGCTGCTAGGCCAGATGGGCGGTACTACAACGACCAGCGTGCTGTGTGCCGACAGGCCGGAGGATATTCAGCAGCTTGTCGAAAGCATCAATACCTACCGCAATGAAGCTGCCACTGATGAGCTTCGCAGGGCCTTTTACAACGATGTTGACCCCAACGGCAACCCCTACGGCTACGACACGCTGACCGGCCAGCGCAGCAACAATATGCAGCATGGCGTCACATGGAGCTACGCCAACGGCATTTACAATGATACTGCGGAGATCATCTCGATGGCCGCGGTCTATTATCAGCAGGACTGGCCCAGTTCACAGGAGCTTGCGGCTTTTACGGACGACGTACCTTTTACTCAATATTGCCGCGCTCTGACAGCCTACAGTATGGAAATCACCGCACGCGAGTCCGCACCTTACTCCTGCATCAGCTATGGCGGCTGCGTCAATGGCTACCGCAGCGAGGGCGAGACTGTGACAATCACAGAGTACCGATGCGAAACGCACACCTGTGCCCAAGGCAACGAAGAATGTGGTCACTACCGTAACGGAATATGGGAATGGAGTGGCGACCACGCAGAAGGCAGCAGTCACCCCGAATGGGTCGAAGACGGCACACACGATGTGACAGTCTTTTTTCCTGTCATTTTCCCGGATGGGGCCACGCAGTCAGAGCTGTGCATCCTGCCGGATGACTATACCCAAGTTGTCGATGGCAAAATTGCCGCAGAGGACTGCAATGGCAGTATCGTGCTGGATGAAAGTGCAAATCTCTACAAGGGCGAACTGAATGAGTGGTTCTATGCTCCGAACGAGCGCACCGCCACCTTTACAGTGGAAACCACCGAAGGCGACGAAACTATGACGAAGGACTATACCGTGACCTTTGCCAACGCAACCGCTATCCCATGGTGTCCCGGAGAGCTGCACGACGGCCAGTACGGCCACTATGACCTGAACTGCACAATTTACCTGACCGGCTATGACCACTATGCTGACCCGGAAACCGAAGTCCCCAATGGTGCGGACGGCGGCACGGGTAACCTGGAAGCACTGACCGCAAGCAGTAACGACGGCACGCTGACACGTACCGTCATCAAGCAGGACCAGTACGGCAATGCGTATGCGGGCAATGCGGTCACTGCCCGCTTTACGAAAACTGTAACGCTGCCGCCCGCTGCGGCGGGCTTCAAGGGCTGGTACGAGAACGGCACGGACACTTATGGCAACGTGGAATGGGCGTCCTTGCTGTATCGCATGGACTGGGAGGCGCTTTACGGCGTTGCGGACGGTATCAAGTGCCGTTCGGTAGGCTCCGCTTTGACTGCTGACGAGCTGCAGGCATTGCTGGCCGGACTGAACATTGACCCCGACACTGCGCGCGGACAGGTCGTAGCCTTTGCCATTAGCTGCCAAGGCCATTTTGTGTACGGGCAGCCCTCGTCGCTGCGCGGTGGCCCCGGCAATGCCAGCGTCGGGATGAATTTAGACTGTTCCAGCTTTGTGCAGTACTGTTATTGGGCGCAAGACTTGCCGTTCTCAGCCGGTAATACAGCCGCCTATGGCCGCACCGGTGACTTGCGGGCAATCTCTTCTGCCGAGGTCCAGCCGGGCGATCTGCGGGTCGTCTATGCCGCTGGCGGAGAGCAAGGCCATGTGCAGATGGCGCTTGGCGGCGGCGCGTGGATCGAATGCTGTTATGGCTACGGCGTCTGTGTAAACATGTCCAACGCATGGATGGAAAGCCGCGGCTGCCATTACTTTACCTATGCCGGATTTTAAGGAGGCGTTTTTCATGAAAAGAGTTCTGACGATTTTGCTTTTTGTCCCGTTTGTCATGGCGCTGGCACCGCCCTGCCATGCGGCGGGAAACGGAGAGGTGACGGTATCCTTAGTAGATATTCCCGCGGAGCTGCAGGAACGTTCCGTGCTGATTACGCTGGGCAATGGTCCCAACGACACGGACGCTGTTCTTGTAGTACTGAACGGCTTGAACCAGTATAGCCAGACTGTGACGTTGCCGGAGGGCACCTATTACTGCAATGCCGCTGTTCAATACGACGCCCTAAACGATTGGCCGCTGCGCGAGGTTGACGGCACCACCTTTTTGCAGGTCGAGGCTGGTGGTCAGTATGAGCTGCAATATGAGTTTGCAGGTGAGAGTTGGTTCACAGAAGTAACCGGACAGACACGATATTATACGCCGCTGCCGCTGCGCCAACCGCCTGCTGATTATCTGCCCGAGGCAGCCCAGATCAGTGCGTACCTGACAGCACCCGCTGGCTTTTCCCAACACTGTATCGTCTACCTGCAGAACCTGTACAGCGGTACAGTATACTCGCTGGATGTATACGAATCCAACCAACTGGCCGCCGTTTGTACGGAAGCTGACAGCGGACTGTATGCGCTTCTATCTGCCCGCGTTGCAGGCGATGCAGCGGAGCGCTACCAGTTCGAGTGCGAGCAGAAGGAGCTGAATACCGATGACGGCGCAAGCTTTCATCTGACGGTAACAGACACAAAAAATCCAGACGCTGATTTGAGTACGCCCAGCCATGACGAGAACACCACTGTACAGCGAGCGGCAGCCTATAATGCACCAGCTGCCGCTGCGCCGTCCGCAACGCCGACACCGGAGCCAACCTCTTCTCAACCTGTACAGCAGAGCAAAAAGTCAGTAAATCCGTTCTGGAATGTTCTGGACTTTTTGCCCATCGTTTTTATCGGAGCCGGGCTGTTCTGGTTTCGCCGGAAGAACCGCCGGGGCGGCCCGAAGGGGTAACGTGAGCGAAAGCGAACGTTAGCAAGCATTGCATGTGAAATTCACATGCGCCATTTAGGGGACACCCTAAAACCCGTTTTACAGTAATCAGCAAAGATGCAGAATGGAGAATTTTGCTTTGTCCACTACTAATCGAACACGGCCCATTTGCAAGCCAGTATACTTCACAGAAGATGAATGGCTATCTGTAGCAACAAAGATGGCAGAAAGTGATATGCCTAATTTTTCAGCTTTTTGTCGGGAAATGCTGCTTACCGGCAAAGTCAAGCATTATGATTTTTCTGTTATAAAAGAAATTTCTTCTAGCTTGAGTCATATCTCAGGTAACATTAACCAAGTGGCTAAACGCTGCAACACGAATCAATCTGTTACCACCAATGATGTTGAGCAATTGCGACGTGAATATTTACAGATGAAGTCGCTCTATCAGGAACGATTGGTGAAAGCTCTGAGAAAGCTAGTCTAATATGTATGCGGCGAAATATTATGCAAACCCCAATCATGTCTTTCGCAAGTGGGCGTGCGAGAGTGGCTATTTGTTTTTGTCTGCTATTGAGGTTTTTCGCCCGGCCCTGAGTGACAATCTTCACCTATTTCTAACATAGAAGGAATCTACTATGGCTATAACCAAAATTCATGCGGTAAAAGTTCGGCTAGGCGATGCAATCAACTACATAGAAAATCCGGACAAAACAGATGGGCAGGAATTGATTTCAGGTTACAATACTGCTCCACAGACTGCTGTGCTTGATTTTTCCGTAACTGCAGCAATGGCACGCAAAGCACGAAATGCAAGTGCGAAAAAGCAAGGAAATCTTGCCTACCACCTGATTCAATCCTTTTCCCCGGACGATGCTGTCACGCCAGAACAAGCCCATGAATTAGGTCGTAAACTTGCAATGGAATTTACCGATGGAAAATTCGAGTTTGTCGTTGCTACCCATATCAATAAAGATTCTATACATAACCACATTATTATCAACGCCATTTCTTTTTATGATTACAAAAAGCTGCGCACTATTCCCTACCGCACCGCGCAGCGAATCCGTAGTATCTCGGATCGGCTCTGTATGGAAGCACAGTTGTCCATTATTAAAGACCCGCAACAGCTAGGCCAGCTCTACCCTACTTACGTACAGAAGAAACGCACAACCAGCAATCGAACTGAAGTCCGCAAGAAGCTCAACTTCTGCCTGGGGCGTGCCACCAATTATGCCCAGTTCCTGCAAATGGCACAGGAACTGGGCATTTCTGTTTGCCAGCGAGGCAAGCACATGACTTACCTGCTGGATGGTGCGGGGCGTGCGATCAGAGATACATCACTGGCCGATACCGACAAGTTTACGTATACCGGCCTCGTGGAGCGCTTAGAGGATAACGCTGCCGAGCAGCAATTTATTCGTGAGCGCATAGCCAAGATTTTTCCGAGTGTCTCGACTTTTACCGATTTTATAAAGCAGCTGCAGTCGGAGGGCGTTAAGGCGCGTGTAAAAAAGCAAACCGGACAGCTTTTGTATAAGGCTGCCGACTTAGATGGCACATGGGTGCCTGCTGACGCTTTAGGAGATGGATTTACACTTGCGGGCTTGGAAAACACAATAAAGAATAAATCGGAAAACCTTGATACAAATCATAGTACACCGATTGCAGAGCTATATCAAGAATTGACTACAAACTATCCGCAGAGTTGTGATACATCTGTCAGACTCACGTCACGTCAGATATGTTCTGCCGGCAAGCGCGGTGTTCTGCTGCAAATCCATGACTCAAGTGGCAATCCGGCAAAGCTGATGATTGATAACAGCCATATTCATACGACTCCTGATGGGTCTGTATCTGCCGACATCGGCGCAGCTTTTTCATATGATATAACTTACGATGACGGCACACATGGCACAATTCGGGGCACTGATTTGATTCGACAAATCGATGAAGAGAATCTGGCGCAGCCACTGATTGTAAGCTTGACCGCTGATCAGATCATGGCCATGAGCCTGCGCGGAGTGACATTGCATTTGCCGCAATATCACATTGAGCGGTTATTCATTCCGGAACACTATGTACAGCGAAACGTCGAGCAAGGAAGCTGTGCAATCAGTCTATATCCCGGTTGGCAGTACAGCTATGTGCCAATTGGCAGCGAGAAGACGCGAAAATCAATCAGTGGCGCTGAACTAGCGCAGTCGCTAGGAGGTGTGGTGCAGGTTGGCACTTCTGAAAGCAGTTTGGCCCGTCGAGTCGCTAATGTGGAACGCCGTGCAGGAATTGCGAATGCCCAAGAGCTTGGAAAACTCTTGGGCAGCATGGCTGATAATGGTCTGCATTCAGCTGCAGACTTTGAAAAGCAAATCAATACATATCACCGCAAAGAAATGGATCTGCGCAATAAAATTGCCGATCTTCGCGCCAAAAATAAAACATTTGCAGCAGTGGCCCATAGCTTACAAGTATGCAAGACCTACAAATCTGTTTGGATGGCGTATGCATCCCAACCGCAGCCACTTAAAGAAACTTATTATAAGCAGAATGAAGCCGTTCTGCAGACATACAGCAGAGCGGCTTCACAATTTGATAAAACGGGGATTTCACTGGGTACTGAACCTGAAAAGGTAAGACAATTAGTTACAGAAACAGAAGGTCGGATAGCTGATCTTATTGCTGAATTAGAAAAAGTTCGCAAAACCAATCAAGCCATACAAGAAGATAAGGAAAAAGTCGAACAGATACAAAGTGGTTAAGCAAGATAATATTTAATTTCGTTTTCATCACAAAAGGAGGCTACTTCCAATAATATATGAAGCGCTCTTTGCTTGTGTTCCTCAACCGAAAGCTCCTTCCTTGTGGCAATATCATTAATACCACCGTTCATCAGATCTTCCTCCACACCATCTTATTGACCACGTTTACATACCCCTGAATGATGCGAACCACCTTCATGGAAACGGTCTCGTCCACATAATCGGGGCAGGGCTTACCCAGAACGCCCTTCTGCTTCATCTCGATGGCCATATCGGTGGCGTTGAGAAGTTCCCGGGTGGTAATGCCAGCCAGAATGAAGTCACCGGCTTCCAATGCCTCGGGGCGTTCCGTGCTGGTACGGATGCACACGGCGGCAATGGGATGACCAATGGACAGATAGAAGCTGCTCTCCTCCGGCAGAGTGCCGGAGTCGGAGACGATTGCCAAAGCGTTCATTTGCAGCCTGTTATAGTCGTTGAAGCCCAGCGGCTCATTGACCCGGACGCGAGGGTCAAGCTGGAAGCCACTCTTTTCCAGACGGTGCCTGCTGCGAGGATGGCAGGAGTACAGGATAGGCATATCGTACTTTTCTGCCAGTGCGTTGATGGCTGTGAACAGACTCAGGAAGTTCTTTTCAGAGTCGATGTTCTCCTCCCTGTGGGCGGACAGTAGAATGTACTTGTCCTTCTCCAGTCCCAGACGCTCCAGCACATCGCTTTTCTGGATCTTCTCCAGATTCATGTGCAGCACCTCCGCCATGGGAGAGCCGGTCTGGTAGGTGCGCTCCTTGGGCAGACCGGTATCCGCCAGATACTTCCGGGCAAACTCGGAGTAGCACAGGTTCACATCGGAGATCACATCCACGACACGGCGGTTGGTCTCCTCTGGCAGGCACTCGTCCTTGCAGCGGTTGCCCGCCTCCATGTGAAACAGCGGAATGTGCAGCCGCTTAGCGGAGATGGCAGACAGACAGGAGTTGGTATCGCCCAGCACAAGATAGCCCTCCGGCTGCAGCTCGGACAGAAGCTCATAGCTGCGACCCAGAATGTTACCGCAGGTCACGCCCAGATTCTCACCAACCACCGGCACCAGAATGTCGGGTCCGAATTTCCCGAAGGTGTTCTTCAGTTCGAAATCCTCCCAGAAAACGGTAGAAAGATTTCTGTCCCAATTCTGATTGTAATAGACCACGCAGCAGTCAAAATATTCCCGGCAGCGTTTGATAACCGCAGCCAGTCGGATGATTTCCGGACGGGTGCCGCAGCCAATCATGACCTTGGTACGCCCGTCGTTTTTCCATTTAAAATTGTGTTCCATAAAAATCTCCTAACGTCAACCAGTATCTTCTCTTACACCGGCTCGAAGAAAGTGTCCGGGTGGTTCGGGTTGAAAATCTCGTTGCAGGTCATCACCGTTACCAGATTCTCCGTTTCAGACAGGTTGATGATATTGTGAGTCCAGCCGGGAATCATGTGGACAGCCTCGATCTTATCCCCGGAAACTTCAAACTCCACCGTTTCTCCGGTGTTGATGTTCCGCTCCTGAATCAGACCATGCCCTGCCACCACAATGAGCAGCTCCCACTTGGAGTTGTGCCAGTGCTGCCCCTTGGTGATGCCCGGGCGGCTGATGTTGATGCTCACCTGCCCACAGTCAGCGGTATGAACCAATTCCGTGAAAGAACCACGGTTGTCCACGTTCATCTTCAGGGCATACTTAAACTTGTCCGTTGGCAGATAGGTCAGGTACAGAGAATACAGCTTCTTGGCAAAAGAGCCGTCCGGCATTTTCGGCATCATGAGCGTAGTCGGCTGTGCCTTGAACTCTTGCAGCAAGTCCACAATTTCTCCCAGCGTGACCTTGTGGGTCACGGGAACACAGCAGTAGTGACCGTCTGCTTTCAGAACAGTCTCTACACCGTCAAACTCACAGTGCTGCTCCTTGCCTTCCAGCAGGTCGAACATTCCTTCTACCAAGTCGTCGATGTACAGCAGCTCCAACTCAGTGCTGCGGTCATTGACGGTGAAGGGCTCGTCATTGGCAACCGCCCAGCAGAAGGTGCTGACGGCACTGTTGTACTTGGGGCGGCTATGTCCCATCAGGTTCACGAAACGGTAGACGGCAACCTTTGCGCCGGTTTCCTGAGCATACTGGAAGAACAGCTCCTCGCCCGCCTTTTTGCTCCGACCATACTCGCTGTTGCCGAAACGACCAGCCATGGTGGCCTGAATTGAGGAGGACAGCATGATGGTTGCCTTGTTGTTGTGCTTTTTCAGGCAGTTCAGCAAATCCGATGCAAAGCCGAAGTTGCCCTTCATGAAGTCTTCCGGGTTCTCCGGGCGATTCACGCCTGCCAGATTGAACACGAAGTCCGCCTTACGGCAGTACTCGTCCAGCTCCGCCGGGGTCGAATCCAGATCGTACTCGTAGATTTCTTCAATATTTAATGCCGGGCGGGTCTTGTTCTTACCATCTCGGATGTTTTTCAGGTTGTTGCACAGGGCGGTTCCCACCATGCCCTTGGCACCTGTGACTAGAATGTTCATCCTTTCACCTCTTTAACGTACTGCCGTACAATCCGGAATATCTGCGCCATCCGGCACAGTTGCATTATTGCAGATGGTGCAGTTGCTGCCAATGCGGGTAAAGTTGCCCACAGTCGCACCAGTGCGAATGACGCTGTTGGTGTAAATCAGGGCGTAGTCCCCTACCGCTGCATCACAGTGGACCTCTGTTCCGGCATTCAGCAAAACACCGTCGCCAACGGACGCACCATTCTGGACACAGGCATTTTGCAGCACCACGCAGCCACAGCCCAACTTTGCGTATGGACTGATGTAGGCGCTGGGCGCAACGATATTGGGAAAAGCAAAGCCAAGTGCTTTTGCTTTCTCATACACCTGCGCCCGGAGCTGATTGTTTCCAATGCCGACAACCAGCAGGTCATAGTTTTTCCGCAACTCTGGTAAATCGGAAAGACCTCCAACCACCGGAATGCCGCAGATCTCAGTGTCCACGTCTTGTCCATCATCCACAAAAGCACAGTCGTATTGGATCATCGCCCGTTCCGCCACCATGCGCCCGAAGCCACCGGCACCAACCAGCAACAGCTTTTTCTTAGACATTCGGGATGCCCTTCAGTGCATTCTGGACATATTCCGTGGTCAGGATTTTCTTCACAGTGCCCTCGACATCCAGACGAGTGGTGTTGTGGCTGGTGTAGGACTCGTCCGCCATGGTATGTACTTCGCCCTTGACCACGAACTTGTCGTAGTTCAGGTCACGGTTATCGGCGGCTACGCGGAAGTAGTGGCCCATATCCTGGCTGCGCAGACGCTCCTCACGAGTCATCAGGGTCTCGAACAGCTTCTCGCCGTGACGGGTGCCGATGATGTTCGTACCGGTGTCGCCGAAGAGTTGCTGGACAGCCTTTGCCAGATCACCAATGGTGGAAGCGTCTGCCTTTTGGATGAACAGGTCGCCGGGGTTGGCGTGCTGGAAGGCGAACATAACCAGGTCCACAGCCTCGTCCAGATTCATCAGAAAGCGGGTCATGTTGGGGTCGGTGATGGTGATGGGGTTGCCAGCCTTGATCTGGTCGATGAACAGAGGAATGACGGAGCCACGGCTGCACATAACGTTGCCGTAACGAGTGCAGCAGATGGTAGTGCCACCACGCTCAGCAGCTACACGGGCATTGGCGTAGATGACGTGCTCCATCATAGCCTTGGAGATACCCATGGCGTTGATAGGGTAGGCTGCCTTATCGGTGGACAGGCAGACAACACGCTTGACACCAGCATCAATAGCGGCGTGCAGCACATTGTCAGTGCCGATGATGTTGGTCTGGACAGCCTGCATGGGGAAGAACTCGCAGGAAGGGACCTGCTTCAGAGCAGCAGCGTGGAAGATGTAGTCAACACCGGGCATGGCATCACGGATAGACTGCGGATTGCGGACATCACCGATGTAGAACTTCACCTTTTTGGCGTTTTCCGGGTGCTTGGCCTGAAGCTCGTGACGCATATCGTCCTGCTTTTTTTCGTCACGGGAGAAGATACGGATCTCCTTCAGGTCAGAATCCAGGAAGTGCTTCAGAACGGTAGAACCAAAAGAACCAGTACCACCAGTGATCATAAGGGTTGCGTTATCAAATGCCGACATTTTAATTTTCCTCCTAATCTTTTATCAAAAAACATCCTTCAAAAGAATTGCATCAATCATTAGTTTGACATTTGGCTGCAAGTCTTTTATGAGGGCCGGAAACAAAAGGATTGTGCTTATTTGCGTCAGCAACGACGCCAACGCAGCACCAGACGCTCCCCACAAGGGAATCATGAGCGCATTCAGCAATACATTTGTTATTGCTGCTCCGATATACAAATATTTGAGATAATTTTGTTTACTGTAAGAAACGACCCATGCATTTCTGGCTACTCCCAGATAGGAAAAAGCTGTATACCATGTAATGATTCTCAGCGGAGCTGCAGCCGGGGCGTATGCGTCACCATACAAAATACTCACGATCGGAGACGCTAAGAGCGTAAAGAGAAGTGAAACACCCACAGACACATAGAACACAATTGCATAAAGCTGCTTGTTCTTGCGTTCAAACAGCTTCTTATTATCGAAAGACTGCAAAATAACCGGGTACAGAGAATCAATTATTGCAGTCAGCAAAAACACCCATGTATTGCACAGTGAAACTGCCGTTGAATAAAATCCCACTTCCGACTCATTCAACATTTGTTTCAGCATGAACTTATCCGTACTGCCGTAAATCGAGACCATCAAGCCAGCTAAAATGAAGTGATAGCTACTAAAGAATAATTCTTTTGCCTTGCGTACTGAGCACTTAAACTGAGGGCCGTTGTGCTTTTTATACATGACAAGAAGGACAACAGCCACCACCATGTAGTCGATAGAAGTCGAAATGGCAAACCATTCTACGCTTTTTCCTGTTGCCAACAGCCACACTTTATAAGCGGAAACAACCGTATATGATATTACCGTCGCAAAAGCAGAGTATTTCGATTCAAGTTTTGATTGAAACCAATAGTCCAGGGTGTCCATCACTTGGAAAACCACACCAATGCCGCAGAGAAACACCACAATGTGCGTCGTAGTCTCTCCCTTATCAGCAATCAGCGTGATACACACCATCATAAGTACTGATAAGACGCTGGAAACCGTTCGAAGGACAATCGCCGATCCAACTGTTTCGCCTTCCTCATCGGGATGATCCACAAAATTCTTTACGATAACCGAGTTGATTCCAAGTGTACAGAAAGATGCGAAGAATGATGTATATGTCGCAGCATAATTAATTAGTCCAAAATTGCTTGGTCCCAGGTATCGTGCCGTAAGTAATCCAACAAAAAACGCAAGCAGCATGTGATATACCCGTCCGGCAATAATCCAGCTTGCATTTCTTGTCACCTTACTGCTCAGTAAATCTCGTAACTTCATACTTCTAGACTCCTAATGACTTTTGCCGGAACACCACCAACCAAAGTATTATCCGGTACATCATGTACCACACACGCACAAGCAGCTACAACACAGCCATTACCTACAGATGAATTGTTGCAAATCGTACTTCTGCCTCCAATCCATGTTCCGTTTCCAATCACCTGATGATAAATCTCGCCCTCACCGGCTCTTCGGGTTCTATCTCCAATTGCATGCCCGCCCGTTTGAAACGTAACCTCTGGTCCAAGATCACAATTGTCGCCAATTTGGACTGTACCGTTTCCATTGATCTTACAGTTTTTACCAATCCAACAATTATTTCCAATCGCAATAGTACCTTTGCATTCAATAGGGCCAACTATTGTCGTCCCGTCTCCGACTGGACACCCGATTCCACGGAGCAATTTTCGTTTCATATTGCACGCAAGCGGTTTTGTTCCGACAAAAACATGGTTAATCAAGAACAGATTTAACGTTCTCTTGATACCATTTAAATGCAGCATTCTTTTAAGATTCATTTGCATGATACCATCCATTATCCAATATTTCTGCGCTGCTGCAAGGACCGTCTTCAAACAAAGTCTGCGCCGTGTTGCCTTTGATGATTTTCCTTGCTAATTCAACAAATCGCCCGGATGCCACCTGTGCATTCCATGTATCTGAAATCGTGGCATAAGCATTCTCGCCCATCTTTCTTCTATAGGCGTCATCGTCCAACAATCTACAAACCTGTTTTTCAAAGTGCTTTTGATTCCCGTTTTCGTAAATCAGACCATTTACGCCATCCTTGATTAAGAAAGGCACTGAGCCAATTGCGTGGCTTGCAACAACCGCACATCCACTGTTCATCGATTCATTTAAAACGGCTCCCCATCCCTCATTAAAATCACTGGTAAACAGGAATACATCAGCTCTTTCCATATAAGCACGCACTTCGTCCGGAGACATTGCGCCAAGCATTTCTACGCAATCTTCTACGCCTTTGCTCCGAATCATTTCACGAAGCTGTGCTTCCATCTCTCCATTGCCGATAATACTTATTTTAAAGGAGTAGCCTTTTTTCTTAAGAGATGCTGCCAACTCGATGGAAGCATCCGGATGCTTCAATCCTATAAGCCTGCCGGCCCATAGGATTGAAGCCTGAGGATGCTTCCATCCCGCTGACGTAACCGATAGCTTTCGCTTCATCAATTCAGAGGCATCATATTTTTTGGTCTCCGGGAAATACCCCCACTTAAAGGTTCTTCCCTTAAAATTTGTGTAGCGATTCAAATCCGCAGCAGTATAGGCACTGCTGCAGCAGAAATACAACGGTCCCATTTCAAACGGTTTCAAATGCTTCCACGCACTCGCAAAATTGTGCGGGATCTGCAACAACCCCGTTCCCTCCTTAAAGTAGCGCTCACTAAACTTAAAGCACAGTTTTCCTTTGCTCGTGCGTCGCATAATCAGACTATCCGGGCATGAGCCGTATATCGCTACATCTGCATCATCAATTAGTTTTTCGGCACGACGCATCTTTTCTTCGGAATCGTAGGCACAAAGCACAAACGGGTATTTGTGATTCATATCCTCATATCCCATGTCAAGTCTCTCTTGCGGAATCGCTTCTAAGGCAACAAATGTATACTCCACACCACCTTGACTTAAAATTCCCTGTGAGAAAGGAAACTGATGGTGATTCATAAAATTAGAAACCATTACAGTTTTCATAAAGGCTCCTTCCTTCCCGCCAGATAGAAAAGCACATAAACAAACTCTATTCCCGGAAATCCTCCCAGAAAAATACTTGCTTCTCCACTGGATTGAATAAACAACCCCAAAATACAAATCAAAGCAGTCCGTGCAACTGGATTATCATTTTCACAACACGCCAAGGTTTTTTTAAGCATCATCCCATAAAAGAGTATTGTTCCCAATAAACCTGTAGAGCAAAGATGTGCCAACGGTGCATTATGGGCATTAGCAAAGCTCGCCTCGCCTAAATTTCCAACTATCCATTGAAAATTAGTACGTAACAAAGAAAGGTAGTCAGTAAATGTTCCTTGACGACCTGAAAATAGTGACTTGCCCATTATCATTAGGTCAGCATATCCACTTCTAAATAGCATCAGATACATTGGAACGAACAATATTGGAAATGCAAAACATAGAGCCACAATCATTTTGGGAATTCTAATTTTTACAGGCAGTATTGCACTTGCAACTACAAATATAGCCGCAATCATACATGTTCTTGCGCCTGTCATCCATAGTAAATACAACAAATACGTAACAAGTATAACAACGAAAGCTTTTTTCCTTGCATTTTTTAGATAAATCATGACAATGCAAATTACCGCAAAAATATAAATTCCTGCAAGATTGCTGTTTCCAAAATACAATGTAAGCGTCGGTGAAACTGTATTATTATCTCTATAATATGCAAACGGCATTAGTGAATAAGCAGAGAACAGCAATCCACTTAGTATTCCAAATCTATATACTGTATCAATCGTTTTTTTATTCTGCAAAAACGTATTATTTAATGCTATAACCCAAAATAATGAAAAATAACAAACTATGGCATAAAGCAATCCGCTTTCAAACGGTTCATCCGTTGTAAATAGACTCACAACAATATCAATGAGAAGCACAAAAAACAATACTATATATTTTCTTTCTGCGCCGTTATTGTAAATCGTCAAAGCGATATTTGCTGTTGTTGCAATAACACCAAGCCAAATCACATAGTGGATAATTCCAGTGTTTTTTAATGGAATAAGCAGAAAGAATAAGAACGCCGCAAACAGTTGGATGTCATGGAAAGATACCTTAAATTCTCGAAGCTCATGTTTTTCAACCATTTATACTTTAAAAACCTCCTACCATATCACTATATAATTTTATATAATCACCATATTTCACCTTTTCATTAAATCTGCAAGCAGAATTAATGCACGTAATTCGGCTAACGTCCGCACAGTTATTATTTATGATTGCTTCTAACATTTCTTCATAAGAATCAACCACTACACCCGAATTCTCATCAATGCACTCAGGGCTTCCACCAGTGCGAAATGTAATCACAGGTATCCCGCATGCTTGTGCTTCAACATTCACCAATCCTAAAACTTCTTCTCTGGTCGGATTCACAAAAACATCTGCTGCGGTATAAATGCCTGCAAGTTCATTTTGATTCTGCGTTCTATGAATTGTTATTATACTAGCGGGCAGCTTCTTATCAATTTTTTCATCCGTTCCAACTAAAACAATTTTGAACAGATTTCCATCGAGTTCAGATGCTAATCTTATAAAGCAATCCAGACCTTTTTTTACTCCCCAGCCAAATGAAACTCCCAAAATAACTTTCTGTCCCTCTTTAACGCCCCACTTATTCCTATATTCGTTTTCTGTTGGCTTAAATACATGCAAATCGATGCCATTGTTAATAACTTTTACTGGATATTCATTTAAATAAGATTCATTCGCAAGATTCGCCAGCCATTTTGACGGAGTAACAACAGTCAAATTTTTTACCCCAGTAAACCATTTTTTCTTTAACCTCCACATTCGCTTTGTATTATCATACAATGCTTCTGGATATTCTTTATACTGAGGGCAATTAAAACAACCTGTTCTCCATTTATCACATTTTGCCATTGTAAAATGTGGACATTGTCCAGTGAACGCCCAGCAATCATGCAGAGTCCATACAACCGGAATTTCATGCTTCTTTATATACGAAAATAGCATTGGCAAATTAATATATGAATTATGAAGGCTGTGCAGATGAATAATATCGGGCTTGAATTCATCAATCTTCTTCAAAAGTTTATATGTCTCAAACCACGCGAAACACCCATTAAATCCCGTGATTCTGGCAAGCGCAACATTTACCCGACGACTATTGAATGTTCCGATTCGATAATAGCCGCAGTCCTCACCTGCATCACGGTTCGTTGTGGTAATAGGCGACGCACACATTACCTCGTGCCCCTGCGCTCTTGCTACCTCGGCAATCCCCATCATGATTTTCCCGGTGCTTCCTTTCGCCCCACCGTTAATCTGCACAATACGCATCGCTCGTACTCCTCACTGATTATCGCTAAAAAATGTATATCCTCTACGCCTCATGATTGCCTTCGAGAGATTAAACAGCGGCTTCGGAAGCCACTCACGAAGCCACGTCCGGAATTCAAGCATCCATTCATCTTTAACTCGCATATCCTCTCGGTCACCTTTATAAATAGGATTTCCATCGAAATACTTGCGTGCCTTCGTCAGCACCTTTCCCTTACGAATCACGTCAAGAATAGGGAATTCCCCGCGTCGGCTATCTGCGCAACGGGCATTCAGCTGTCGTGCCATATTCGTCAACGCAACCTCATACTGCCAGGCATTCAGCGTTTTTGTCAGTGTCTTTTCCATGAAATCCTTACGCCAGATGCCCGCATACAGACTGACAATGTAATCGCCTGCATGATTGTCCAGCAGAAAAATACCGGGTTCCAATTCCTCAGCTTTTCTGTTTCTCAGGCTCTTCATGGTCATAACAAACAGACGCAGATAATCAATCTGATGCTTTTCCATGATTTGAATATCTTCATTAAGCGCTTGAGTAGAAATCTTTTCCGTCAGGAAATAGTCATCCAAGGTAAAGAGAACATACTCTGTCTTAATCAGCGGCATCACTGCTCTCAGACGTTCCGTTATTTCCGTGCCTTCGCCTGCCGCCACCACTGTTACATTCTCAAAAGTACGATCAGTGGGTTTATCTGTTACCAAAAACGTCTCCACATTTCGGTCTTCCCAATTCTGATTCAGAAGCAAAATATGTGCATCCCACAAATCCGAAAACTTGTCGCATGTCGAAATAATAATTGAAAAGTTGTTCTCCATCACCATGTATCCTCTGCCACTTATTTCATATGTTGGATTGCCTTTGCAACCACATTTTCCGAGGTCTTGCAGCTGGCCTGCAGATTATGATGTTCTCTTGTCATCACAATCGCCTGTTCGTAGTATTTCCTCTGAAGCTCCTGATTCGAAATCAGCTGTGTAATCGAATCCGCCAATTTAGCTTTATCCGTACAAACCATTGCCGCATCCGTTGACTGCATATACTCAATGATGCCGCTTTCTAGCGAGCCGTATGTAAGAATGGATGCGCCACTCGCCAATGCGTCCGCCGCCTTCGTAGAGAGTGAATACCGTGAAAGGTTGATGTCCTTCTCCTCAAATCCCTCTACAATAACAGTTATGTCGCTTTCTGCCATGCGCTTTTGAACCTGCGTGTACGGCACAGAACCCATATATTTGACATTTTTATTGTCCTTGAATACAGAATAGACCTGCTCGTCCTTTTCGTTGGAATAAACCTCCAGCATATATTCTGGATTGATTTTCCCAAGGGCGTAGCCAATATCGTTCAGGGAGTTGTTGCGTCCCATACCGATATTTCCGAAGTAAGTAATAACCGGGCAATCTTTGTTAATCACGCTGAACGGTTTACGCTGAACCGTAGAAGTCAAATAAACCGTTTCGCCGTCCAGTCCAAATCCCGAATTATACTTATCCCGAATCTTGTCGCTGATGTAAATCGCACTACCCGGCCAAGCCAGAACCTTGTCAATCAACTTCTTGTAGGTTGATTTATAAAGGTGATAGATTGGATTCAGCGTCTTTTCCACATTGAAATAATAGTCATCGCCAATGCAGGAGACAATTGGCACGTTATATCTCTTGGCGACATACATTGCAATCTGCGGGATAAAATAGTCATCCGAAAAAGCCAGAAACACGCATTCTGGTTTGAAGTCATCTAGCCAATTATTTAGCTTCTCCGTGCACCAGAATCTCTTACGCCAGAGGATTCCCCTGAGCAAATGCGTAAGAGGCGTATGCTTTCCACCGAACTTGTAGGCAGCTTCTGCTTTTGCATTTCCGAGTTCCAAATCATTGTCTTTCCACTCGGTGTCAAGATCATCATAATGATAAATTACGCCAGTATCGACTTTCTTCCCCATCCATCGCTGCAACACACGATGATCCGTAATCTGGAAAAGCGTCTCGCAATGCCCCTTGCACGGCTTCTTTGTATTGGAGAATATCTGTGCAATATTCTCTTTCTCCCAATAGTGAAAGTACGCATCAAAAGCGCGTGACGTTGATTTTGTGTTATAAGGAACCGTTCCTACGATCAGCACTCTGGGATGCATATCGTTTCTCCTTTGAACTTTTATCGAATATTTAATACTTTCTTGAGTACGGCATTTTGATCGAGCAGACGGATAACCACTGCACACAGCCCTACTGTCAGGGCGAAGTTTCCGGCAGTTAGTAAATACCCTTCAATACTGCTAAATTGGATTGCAACACTGCTTTTGAAGATATTGAGAAGCAGGCCGTGCATCATGTAAATTTCCAAGCTTTGTTTTCCTGCCCAAAGGAAAAACTCACTTACTTTTTCTTTCCGGTTAATACAAAGCTCAGCACGGCATTTTGGTTCATCATCACTATTGCCATCACAGTAAGTGCTACCGTAATCACATAGTTGACCAGAACCAGGCTCAGCCCCACCGGACTGTACAGAATCGGCACTTTGTCCGACTTGATCAAGCTGAGAAGCAGATAGTGCGTGAGATACACTTCCAACGAGTGCTCTCCGACCCATGCAAGAGTACCCCCCCCGATTTTACTGGAGAAGATTCCCCTACAGAGACCACATACTGCAATACACCCAGCCAACGATGTTGCCGCACGCAAGATAATCGCAAAGCCGCCATCCGACATCTCATAAAGCGGAAATCTAAGAATAACGAACAGCCACACCGCAAAGCAGATTGCGACTATACTATCAATCATCTTTTTGCCTGTATCGGATTCCTTCATCCTGTCATCAAACTGACCATACAAGAACCCTGCATAATAGAAAGGCATATAATAGAGCGTCAATTTGATTGCAAAGAACGAAAGCCCTAAAATTGCGCCAATTCCCACCAGCAGAACCATTCCCACTAAGTAGCACCCAAAAAGTACGGTCTGCTTCTTCAGCAGGTTTTCTTTGCTCACCCGCTCTGCAATGAAAGAGGCAATGCCAAAAATCATGCTAATCGTCCAAATCGTTGCAAGGAACCAATAACCTGAATCCATATTCCACAGGAGATGCTTAACGTTTAGGAAACCATCCTCTCCAAAAATGATGCCCCTGACTAAAAAGCTCCATACAGCCCACGGCAGCATATACGCAACCGTTCTGCGCTTCACATATTTCCACAGCCCTTTACCATCAGAGATTGGGCGGCTATATTTTGTTACAAATCCACTGATCAAGATGAACAACGGCATTTGCAATGACCAGATGATGTTGAAAAGAAAACTCTTCTGAGAATCAACGGTACATCCAGTCATGGTATGCCCCAAAATAACCAGAAGCATCGCAATGCCACGCATAATGTCAACAAACCGATTTCTGTTGTCTATCTTAGCCTGCATCTCTTAATACCCTTTCAAACATAAACTTCCGCAGCCAGTTGGGAGCCAGCGCCGACCCGCTGCGGATTACGCAACTCTTAATGTACTGACCATTTCCAATAAAGCCTTGCTGTTTCATAAATTTGAACAACTTGGCCTGCGTCTTGGCGTATTTCCAACCGGCTCTTCTTAAATACATATCCGAGCCAGCTCTCATATGGAGCAGCGGCTCTTGAATGTTATAGCCCTGATACCCTGCCATCAGCATCCTTAGCCAAAGGTAATAGTCCTCCAGTAAGTAGAAATCTTGATAGGAGCCAACTGCTTCGACTGCGGACTTCTTATACATCACACAGGGGTGATTAAACGGATTACGCTTCTTTGCAAACTCTACGATTTCTGCATTTGTCTCCGGCAGCACTCGCCTCGTATCAACGGTGTTCGGATCAGTGGTAAACTCCTCCACGATGCCGGAGCAAATGCTCACCTCCGAATGTGTGTTAAACACAGCAATCTGTTTTTCACAGCGATCCGGGTACGCAATGTCATCACTGTCCATCCGGGCAACCAGTTCATTTTTGCAATGCTTGATGCCTTCATTGAGTGCGTTGCCAAGTCCACCGTTCTTCGCGAGGCGGACAACATTCAGAGATTCACCCATCTCTTGCTGCTTTGTAGCAATCACGCTATCTAGCTGTTCGTTTAGCGGTCCATCACATACCAATACGAAATCATTTGTGGATAGCGTCTGCGCTTGTATGCTCTCTATTGCCTGCTTCAGATACTCCGGCTTCTCTTTGTGATAAACCGACATAAGAACGGAGTATCCTCTGTATTCCACAACACTCATAGTCCCTCTCCGCATATCAAAGATTACAGCCCAGACTCAATCTCAAAGAGTCTGAGCCGTTTATTCCTTATAAAGCTCTACTAATCGTCCTCAGCAGTGTGATCTACACACTGCTGCCATGTCTTGTACCGCTACAATAAACGCTGCTACGGAGAATTCACGCTATGGTAACCTCTGTCTTTAGTCCCGATGGCATTATCACACGTTACGGCAGCTCCCGTCTTTAGTCCTGACAGCACTAACACTCGTTACGGTAAGTCATGTGCTTATTTCTGATTCCACCCATCTACGCTACGGTAGCCCCTGCCTTTATTCCAGGTTCCACTCTTTCATACTACGGTAACTCCCCTGCTTCTGCCGGATTACTCCACACGAATGAGTATCTCCGTGAGCATAAGATTCTCACATCAGCCTTGTTATCTCCAAGGCCGGGATGAAATCGCAGATGATGTTATCATCGTCAAGCCCTGAAACCGCTATGTGAAATTCACCGCAGTGTCGGTAATATCATCACAGTGCCATCCGGCATAAACCCATGAGCTACGGTCGCATCCACAAAAGGGCTCTTTCGGGGCGTAAGAGCCTCGAATTGACCTCGTTTTGCCCTCGCTCGCGCCCATGCTCTCGGCATTTTGCACTACTAAATGCGGTATTTCGGCTTCATACAGGGCAATCTACCGACTTCCCAGCTTGACGCTACTGTAAGAGCCGCATTTATGCCTGACTCCGCTTTGGATTTACTTCCAACTTTTGACAGTGAGAAATGTACAAAAACGTCGCTATTTAGTGGTTTTCTCCGCTCATTGCAGTGGTTTGACCCTCGGAAATCCCCTCGGTACTTTCAGGCATAAACAGGATCTTCACTGTCGCAAACATGATCTTGAGATCCTCGACAATGCTGGGATGTGCTATGTACATCAAGTCCATAACCAGCTTGTCGTAGGGGGTCGTGTTGTACTTGCCGTAAATCTGCGCGTAGCCGGTCAGACCAGCTTTTGCCTGCAAGCGCAGGGAAAACTCCGGCATTTCCTCACAGTACTGGGCAGCAATTTCAGGGCGTTCGGGGCGGGGACCCACGATACTAAGCTCGCCTTTCAGAATGTTGACAAGCTGCGGCAACTCATCTATGCGGCAAGCGCGAATCACCTTACCGACAGGCGTGATGCGGTCATCATGATCACCGCTGGACAAACGGGCTACGCCGTCTTTTTCTGCGTCAACGCGCATACTGCGGAATTTCAGGATGCCAAACTCCTTGCCATCCTTGGTCAAGCGAATCTGCTTATAAAACACCGGACCGTGATCGGTTGCCTTGATGGCAATCGCCGTGACAAGGAAAATCGGGCTGAGAACGACCAGCGCAACAGCAGAAATCACGATGTCAAGCAGACGCTTAATGAACAAATACTCCGGTTGCGGATGGTAGCGCCCCACCTTCAGCATCGGCAGGTGGAACATATGCATCGGGTACGCGCCGGACATAATGGTATCCCCGACGCGCGGGATAACAAATGTACCAATGTTATTTTCCACGCAGTACTTCAGAATCACATTGCGGTCATGGCTATGAATGCCGCTCATAAACACCGTGCTGACGCCGTCCAGCATGGCAAGGTTCGCAATGCATTCATCTGCCGTGGCGGTAAGCACAACCTTGTACTTATCGTCCAGCCCATACTTGCCAATCAGTTTTTCCATACCTTGGCGGATGTCGTAAATCACAGCCGTTGCCTGCGGCGGGAAAATCTTGAAATACGCGTGGTGCGCGTTATATGCCCAGACGGCTGCCAAAATCACCTGCCCGATCAGCGCCGCAACGCCCGGCAAAATGTTGGGCAGGTGCTTGCTCAGCAGCCAAATCACAATGTACATAATGAAATCGCTGACCGCTACTGCCAAGAACTGTGCGTAGACGATCTCGGAAATGCGCTGCATGGACATGAACAAGGCATCGTATACGCGCCCAAAGATGATGAACAGCACAAAGAACAGTGCCACCACCAGATAATCGCCCTTTGCGTAAAATGGCGATGCAATGTGCTTTGCATAGTACAAATACCAGCATAGTGCAAACGGGACCGTTACCAAAACCGCGTCCAGTGTTTTCATGATCCGTAAAATCAAATCGTGCTTAAACCTTGTCATGATTTCTCCTTAAACCTTACCCTACTTTTTCTGTCGGTTCCTCGCCCAACAGCTTCCGCAACTTATCTATTTTGTCTGCATTCAGCTTCGGTGACTGCTTGCGCAGCAGTACCTTTTGCTCATAGAGCCAGCGCCCCAGCCAGATACCGTCCGTCGTTTTGTACTTGGCAGGAATCAGTAAATTTCCATGTTCTTGCAGGTAATCCTGCGCCAAGTCGTAGCGATGCTGCCATTGGTCAGGCTTTTTCCACTGCATACCGATTTTATCCAGCAGCGCCACGCGCTCCGGCGTGAGCTTGCAGTTGCTCTTGCCCGGATTGTTGTGTGCATACTGCTGGCGCGCCACCCACTTGCCAAGGGCAACGCCGTCCGACGTGGTATAGGCGATGGGGACATTCAAATTCCCGTATTCCTCAAAATACAGCTTGGCTGCTGCATAGGCTTCACTCCACTGGAAGTCATAATTATTCTGTTTCCACCGGATTCCGATACCTTCTAGCCGTGCGGCTTTTTCATTCTGCAGTGTGCCATTTGCATAGGTTTGCTTCTGATTTCTTACCCAAACACCCAGACGCAGTCCGTCTTTGGTTGTGTAGGTCACAGGCATAATCAGATTGCCATGGTCGGCGTAATATTGAGCAGCTGCCGCAAAGCCGCGCTCCCACTTTTCGCTGAAGGCGTCCCACACCATGCCGATGTTTTCGAGTTCCTCTATCTTGTCATCGTCGAGTTTTCCCGCAGCCTTTTCGGCGCGTCGGTTGCACACCCAGGTTCCCAAGAGGAAGCCATCATCCGTCACCCAGCCCACGGGCACCAGCAGGTCACCGTGTTTGGCATAATACTGCTCTGCCGCCGCCAGCCCACGCGTCCACGCAAGGTCGTTGTAACTGTCCCAGCGCATACAGATACTGTCCAGTCGCTCGATTTGCTGCTCGGTCAGGCTGCCCGTGCATTTGCCGCTGCGAATCTGCCGCTGCATTTGCAGCCACGCGCCAAGGCTCAGCCCCATCGGCGTTTTGTACCGTCTGGGGATGTCCAAATCGCCGTTTTCGGCGTAGTAGATGCTTGCCTCGGAGAAGTAATGATCCCACGTTGAGGACAGGCTGCTTTGCAGCTGTTCAAACAGAACGCGGCAGTCATGCACTTGCTCCACGACCTCAAAGTGGTCGGTGACGACCTTGTCTCCCTCGCCGTTGGCGTACAGGCGCTGCACGGCGGCGGTCATTTCGTCCTGCAAGCCGCTGATGCTGGACAGCCCCTCGAAGTTGTTGACCACATCCAAAATCAGCGGTGTGGCGCTGTCCCCTGCCGTCAGGGCTCGCCCGATCTGCTGCTTGTAGATGATGGGTGAAACGGTCGGGCGGAACAGAATCACACCCGAAATGCCCGCAACGTGTACGCCCTCGTTGAGCATATCAATGCAGAACAGCAGCTTGAGGTGGTCGCTGCTGTCCGCCTTAAAGTCAGCAAAGGCTTTGTCGGTGGATGGGTCCTCGGACAAAGCCCGATAGACCGTCGGCGCTGGGTCAATGGCGGCAAACCACTGCGGCACATGGGAAATCATCTCGTCCATGTGTTCCTTGCCGGAGCAGAACACGATGTACTTGCCGCTTTTGTTGGTGATGTGGCGGGCAAAGACCTTGTCCAGTCCGTCCGCCTGCTCCAGGGCGCGCTTTAGGGCGTCCAGATATTTCTGGTTCACGTCCTGAATACCGGGACTGCGCAGATTATTCACACGATTTTGATACCGCGCTAAATCTTGCTGATACTTGAACACAGTAGTTACATACTTCGGGGCAGGCAAAATACCCCGGACGATGGCTTCGCCCAGGGACATTTCGGAAGCAACATGACCGTCAAACAATTCCTCAGCCATATCGCGGTTATTATCGAGGTAGCGTACATTGGTGGCGGTCAAACCCAGCAGTTTTGCACGTGGGCAGAGAGCCAACAGCCTTTGCGTGCTCTCACCCCAAAATTCCGCACCAATTCGATGAAACTCATCCAGTATAATGTAGGTGGGGTTCTGTTCTGCTATCTGGTTAAGCTGCTCCGGCGTACTGCACATCAGCTTGGCATACGTATAAAAGCGTACATTTTGAAGTGGGAAGTCCTGGTCTTGGCGCAGTAAGCTCTCCCGCTGGGTCTTGAAGATGTACTCGCTGGGGGAAAGCCAGATAATCATTTCATTTGGGTGAGCTTCAATGAGTTTGAACGCGATATAGCTCTTACCTGTACCGGTGGGGTGAACAATAGCAGCTTTGCCGTATTTATCCATCATCTCGTACGCGGCCATGTAAGCATTCGCATTATGCTCATACAGATCCAGCGCCATATTGTCCACCCACTTCCTCGCAAAGTGTCTTCCATTTTTATAATGGA
>UMIP01057015.1_pt1 | contig 32121 bp, 27 predicted proteins | sample 1965751 | NCBI WGS metagenome assembly UMIP01 (sample SAMEA4836117, study PRJEB28245) | human gut metagenome | biome: gut microbiome; material: fecal sample | place: Denmark | collected 2008
CCTAAGGCAGACCGCCGCGTATTTCGTTTTTTCAGTTCACTCTTCCCGGGGACTCAGGATGGGGAATCCCACAGAATCGTCGTATTTCCGCTCCATCTGGATGCCGTCAAGCTCTGCAATCACCGCATCCACAGTGATCAGCACCTTGGTTCCCTCTGTCAAATGACCGCCGAAGGCATTACCATTGGGGTCACTGAGGCTGATATGTACATGCAGATTCAGCTCCCCGTTCTCCTCGTGGCAGATCACGCCCGAAGCGCTGAGCAGTTCCCAAGGACCATGAAGAATCTGGGGCATTCCGTAACCATAGCCCATTTTGGTGCCCGGCTGCTCCGTGGGGTTGCAAATCGACACTCTGGACAGGCTTCCCAGGGCGCTGACAATCACTCCGTTCTTGATTCCGGCCTCCTCACAGGCAGCCTGCAGTCCCAACAGTACATCCGTCCCCGGTTTCAGGCGCACCACCAGCACCCGGCCCATACCGCCTTGTGCCATTTCCCATTCCACATTTTTCATAGCCAAAACTCCTTGCGTATGTAACATATTCCAACGCCCTCACAGAGAGCCTAAGTAGCCTTCCAACATCAGGGACGCCGCCACAGCGTCCACATTTTTTCGGTGGTCTTTCTCCTTGCGCCCGTTGGCATGGAGAATGGCATGGGCCTCGATGGAGGAGCGCCGCTCATCCCACAGCACCACTTCCAGGCCCGTTTCCGCCCGGAGCAGCTCCGCAAACTCCCGGCTCAGCGCCGCCCGCTCGCCCTCCGTGCCGTCCATATTCTTGGGCAGGCCCAGCACCAGTTTGCCGATGTTCCGTTCCGTCACCAGTTTGCCGATGCGTTCGACCGCCCGTTCCATATTCCACTCATTCATGGTCCAGGCATCGCCCACCAGAATGGCCCGCTCATCCGAAACGGCCAGTCCGATGCGCCGATCCCCGTAGTCAATGGCCATGATCCGCATTCAATCCCTCCCGAAACAGCGGCGCACATCCGCTGCCATGTACAGAGATCCGCAGGCCACTACCACGCCGCCGGTGACTTTCGCCCGTTCCAACGCCCCGGTCATGCCGGTGTGAATATCGTCTGCCACGGACACCCAATGCTCCCGATCTGTCAGGTACCGGGCCAGGCGCACGCCGCCCAGTGCCCGGGGGGAATCCGGCGTCACTGCCACGAAATCCGTGGCAACGGTTTTCAGCCGGTCCATCATGGGTTTCCAGTCCTTATCCGCCAGCACGCCCGTCAGACAAACCACCCGACGGCCGGGCAGATACTGCTCCACCGCCGCGCACAGGCTTTCCATTCCCTGCACATTGTGGGCGCCGTCTACGATTACCAGCGGGTCCTGACTGAGCACTTCAAAGCGTGCCGGCCAGCGGGCGGCAGCCATTCCTGCGGTCAGCGCTTCGTCCGAGATTTCCCAACCCCGTTTCCGCAGGACTGCCACGGTTTCCAGTGCCACAGCGGCATTTTTCAGCTGATGCTCCCCCAACAGCCGGATGCTCAGTTCCGGGAAGGTCTTGTAACGGAACCGCTGCCCCTCCAAATCGGCAGACAACGGCGTGATTTTGGAGAAGTCCGCGATATGCAGCACAGCCTCCTGCTCTTTCACCGTGGAGCGAATGGCCTTCATAGCCTCCGGCTCACTGCGGTACGCCACCACCGGTGCCTCCTGCTTGATGATGCAGCTCTTCTCCCAGGCAATCTGCTCCAGAGTGTTCCCCAGATATTCCGTGTGGTCCATGCCGATGTTGGTCAGCACGGCGCATTCGTCCTCTTTGATCAGGTTCGTAGCATCCAAGCGGCCGCCCAGACCGGTCTCCAGTACCACGATATCGCATTTTTGCCGGGCAAACCACAAAAATGCCGCGGCAGTAATCACTTCAAATTCTGTAGCGCCGTCGGGCAGGGCATCTGCCACGGGGCGGACTGCCTCCACCACCTCTGCCAGTTCCTCGTCGCCGATGGGCACACCGTTGATCTGCATCCGCTCGTTAAAGCGCATCACATACGGAGAAATGAACAACCCCGTCCGATACCCTGCCGCCGTCAGAACAGACGACAGCATGGCCGACACAGAGCCTTTTCCGTTGGTTCCTGCAACATGGACAAATTTCAGGGTATCCTGCACATTGCCCAGCTGTTCCATCATGCTGCTGATACGCTCCAGACCGGGTTTGGAACCCCGCCAGGAAATGCTGTGAATATACGTCAATGTCTCTTGATATGTCATATTTTTCTCCAAATCAATACCGGCCCGGTGGATACCGCGCCTTCATTTTGAGATAGATTATAGCATCATCTGCGGGAAATGGCAAAGTAAATGAGAAAAATTTTTACTGTTTTTTGCCGATATGAAACAAAAGCCTGATAAGATGGATATATATAGCAGAATCACACTGAAAGGAGCGACAAAATGTGGAATCATGAAGAATTCAATCAATTTCTCCAACGCCATATCCACACCGTTTACCGCACTGCCCTTGGGTTTCTGCGCAATCCGGCCGATGCAGAAGACATCACCCAGACCGTCTTTCTGCAGGCATTTCAAAAACACCCGGTATTTGAAAACGAGGCCCACGAAAAATACTGGCTGATTCGTGTTACCATCAACGCCTGCAAGAAACTCTGCCGATTGCCTTGGCGGCGGGAGGTGCCCACGGCAGAGCTGACTGGTACATTTGTTTTCGACTCTCCCCGACACTGTTCCTTGTTTGAGACCGTCATGGACCTTCCCCGACTTTATCGGGTTCCCCTCCTGCTTTTCTATTATGAAGGGTACTCCACCCGGGAGATCAGCGAAATACTGAACATTCCTTCGGCCACGGTACGCACCCGTCTGGCCCGTGGCAGACACGCACTGAAAACAATTTTGACAGAGGAGGCTACATCTGATGAATCAACATTTGTTTCGTGAAACATTCCAATCCGTGCAGGCGCCGGAACAACTGGAAGGGAAAATTCTGGAACGCTGCACCACACCGCAAAAGAAATCGCAGTTCAAACGGTTTCCGTTTTTGATTGCAGCCGTACTGATCGTCACCCTGTTGGCTTTTACCGTCACCGCGCGGACACCGAAAGAATGGGTATCCGAGGATACCGTAATTTCCGCTGCCAACAGAGAAATGGAGACTTTGCGGCAGGCAGGACTTTTCCTGCCCGAAATTCAATTTCAGGAAGGAGACGCCCACCGTCCGGTTCAAATCAATCATTTTCTGTGGTTCTCTTGGAAAGTAGACAACACCTTTACCCTCAACACCCGAGTGACCAACGGAGACGATTCCTATCTGGTTCACGCCACATTGGAGCCCATCACCGGAAAAATCACCAGTCTCAGCATTACAGCCAGTTCCTACGCAGTGAGTCAGCCCGCAGATGCCAATTACTCTGATTACTCTGATCGGTTCGACGCCATGATTTCCCCGACATTGACCCTATCCGATTATGCCGACATCTGGAAATCCTATCTGGGGTATGCCGATGTGCTGCTGCCGGAATCCGCTGACCCGACACAATCCGTCGTAGACACGCTCCGGCAATCGGTATCATCGACCCTCACATTTTCCTGCTTTTTGCCGAAAAAATCACCTGCTGATCCCATCTATTTGTCCGGTCTTAAAACCGCATCCGGCCCAATCGTCACCTTTGGAACGGTTCCCCCTCACGGCTGATCCTTTTCTCGTTTGATTTACCCAAAAACTTCCTCTCAAACCCTTGAAAAATCAGGGATTTTCCGTAAAAAAAGGCTTGACCGCAGGGGTCGCGTGTGGTAAACTAATTCTACCTGTCAGCAGATGGGTTTCATTTTTTGCGCCCATTCGCAAGAAACAGGGAGGCAACGGTTCCCGCAGGGAACAAATTCTATAAGGAGGTGCCGCATTTATGGCTAAAGCAGGAGCACGCGTCAAGATCACGCTCAGATGCAACGAGTGCAAGCAGCGCAACTACGATACCATGAAGAACAAGAAGAACACTTCGGATCGTCTTGAACTGAACAAGTATTGCCCGTTCTGCCGCAAGCACACTGTGCACAGCGAAACCAAATAAGTCTTTCGAAAGGATGTTTCCAAATGGCTGAAGAACAGAAGAAAGCCGGTGCTCCATCCCAGCCCACAAAGCAGGCCGTCAAAAAGGGCGCTCCCGCCCAGGCCTCTACCCAGGCTGTGAAGAAAGGCGAGGAACTGACTACTTGGGGAAGAGTCAAGAAGTGGTTCCGGGATATGAAGGGCGAACTGAAGAAGGTCGTCTGGCCCACAAAGAAACAGGTGCTCAACAACGTGATGGTCGCGCTGGCAGTAATGCTGGTATGTGCCGTCTGCATCTGGGGCTTTGACCAGATCGCTCAGATGGGCGTGAAAGCCCTCATCACCTTGGTGGGCTGACATGGCAGAAGAAGCAAAATGGTATGTGGTTCACACATACTCTGGTTATGAAAATGCAGTTGCGGCCGCAATCATGAAGGCCGCAGAAAACAGACGGATGCAGGACCTGATCCAGGAAGTCAACATCCCTCTGGAAACCGTCACGGAGGTCACAGAAAAAGGACCCAAAGAGATCGAGCGGAAAGTGTTCCCCGGTTATGTCCTTGTGAAAATGATCCTCACCGATGACAGCTGGCATCTGGTCCGCAATGTTCGCGGCGCCACCGGCTTTGTCGGTTCCGACGGAAAAGCCGTCCCCCTGACAGACGAGGAGATCGTCGCTCTTGGCGTGGAGCGCCATGAGGTCGTGGTGGGATTTGAAGTGGGCGATACGGTGAAGGTCACAGACGGTCCTCTGGCCGGGTTCTCCGGTCTGGTGGACGAGCTGGAACCCATGAAAAACCGCGTCCGCGTGGTGGTCTCCATGTTCGGCAGAGAGACCCCCGTCGACCTCGAACTGGATCAGGTCGAGGCTGTAAAAGAATAATGAGAAAGAGGTGCTCAAATTGGCACAGAAAGTAGTTGGATATGTCAAATTCCAGGTTCCCGCAGGTAAAGCAACTCCGGCTCCTCCTGTAGGTCCTGCTCTTGGTCAGTACGGCATCAATATCGGCCAGTTCACCAAAGAGTTCAACGAGCGTACCAAGGGCGATATGGGCATGATGATCCCTGTCGTCATCACGGTCTATTCCGACCGCAGCTTTTCCTTCATCACCAAGACCCCTCCTGCAGCACTGCTGATCAAAAAGGCATGCGGCATCGAGCACGCTTCCGGTGTGCCCCAGAGAGATAAGGTCGCTACCATCAGCAAGGAAGACGTCCGCAAGATCGCAGAGCAGAAGATGCCCGATCTCAACTGCACCGACATTGACTCCGCCATCAGCATGATTGCCGGCACCTGCCGCAGCATGGGCGTCGTCGTCGGAGACTAAGCTGCACCCCTAACGTGGGAGGAATCAGCTTCCGCAAACCACAAAAATAGGAGGAAACAAAATTGTTCAGAGGTAAAAATTACAAAGAAAGCGCAAAGCTTTTCGATAAACAGACTCCCTACGCCCCCCAGGAGGCATTCGACATCGTGTGCAAGGCTTCCAAAGCCAAGTTCGACGAGACCGTGGAGCTGCATGTGAGACTGGGTGTTGACGGCCGTCACGCTGACCAGCAGGTCCGCGGCGCCATCGTTCTGCCCCATGGCACCGGTAAGACCAACCGCGTGCTGGTGTTCTGCAAAGAGGATCGGGTTCAGGAAGCTCTGGACGCAGGCGCAGATTACGCCGGCGGCATGGATCTGGTGGAAAAGATCCAGAAAGAGAACTGGTTCGAGTTCGACGTGGTCATCGCTTCTCCCGACATGATGGGTACCGTTGGTCGTCTGGGTAAAGTCCTGGGCCCCAAGGGTCTGATGCCCTCCCCCAAGGCTGGCACCGTGACCCCCAACATCGCTCAGGCTGTCAAAGAGTCCAAGGCTGGTAAGATCGAGTACCGTCTGGATAAGACCAACATCATCCACTGCCCCATCGGCAAGGTCTCCTTCGGCGCTGAAAAGCTGTACGAGAACTACGACGCTCTGATCACCGCCATCATCAAGGCAAAGCCCGCTGCTGCAAAGGGCACTTACATCAGAAGCTGCGTCACTGCTTCCACCATGGGCCCCGGCGTGAAGGTCCTGGCAAAGCAGACCGTGAACGGCTAATCCATCATTTTGGATTTCAAAAAGACCATCGGAATTTCCGATGGTCTTTTTTATTGGGACATTCCCCAGTCCTTGACAGGCGGTGCGGGAGTTGCTATAATCACTCAGAGATTCACCGGAGGGTGAACCATCCCAGGAAGATGGCGCACCGGATAAGGGCAGGGCTGCGGCCGTTCCTTATCCGGTCTTTTTTATTGGAGGCATTCAAGATGGATCTTCTGCATGGCAATGTCAAACAAGCCTATTGGAAATATTTCAGCGCCGCTTTCGGCAGCGCACTCATCAGCTCCATCTACTATATCGTAGATACTGCCGTGGTGGGACAGTATCAAGGCCCGGAGGGCACTGCCGCGCTGGCGGTGGTTGCCCCTATCTGGAACCTGATCTACAGTCTGGGACTGCTCACCGGCATCGGCGGTGCCGTGCTGTGCAGCACCTCCGCCGGCAAAGGCGAGGAGGCCAAGCGGCAAGAGTATTTCTCCGCCGCGCTCCTGCTCACGGCCTTTCTGGGGTTGCTGAGTTGGGGGATCGTATCCCTTTTCCAGACCCCTCTTCTCCGATTTTTCGGCGCAGAGGAGACCCTGCTGCCCATCGCGCAGGAATACATCCGCCCCATACTCTTCGTGCTCCCTCTGTTCACGGTGAATCAAATGCTGGCGGCTTTCCTCCGCAATGACAATGACCCGGGTCGTGCCACGGCTGCGGTAATCATCGGCAGCGTGTTCAACATCATTGCCGACATCGTATTCGTTTTTCCCATGAACATGGGGGTTTTCGGCGCCGGTCTGGCCACTGCCATGGGCTCTGCGCTAACCACGGTGCTCATGCTCCCTCACTTCCGCAGTGTCAAAAACACCTTTCATCTCCGCCGTCCTACCCGAATCTTCCACAAACTGGGGCAGATTTTGGCCACCGGATTTCCCACATTTATTGTGGACGCCGCCATGGGCATCCTCACCATTCTCTTTAACCGTCAGATTGTCCATTGGCTGGGCACCGACGCACTGGCCGTCTACGGCGTGGTGGTGAATATCAGCACCATCGTCCAGAGCTGCGCCTACAGCGCCGGAGAGGCCGCGCAGCCCATTATTTCCATCAACTTCGGCGCCGGATACGGAGGACGCATCCGGGAGACATTGCAGCAGGCCCTGTGTACCGTGGCCTTTTTCAGCCTTGCCTGGACTGCCGTAGTCTGGCTCTTTCCCAACGGGTTCATCCGGGTATTTATGGATGCCACCCCGGCGGTTTTGGAGATTGCCCCGGCCATCATGCGCGCCTACGGCATTTCCTTTTTGCTGCTGCCCCTGAACATTTTCTCAACCTTCTATTTTCAGGCAATCCTGCGTCCCTTCACCGCCCTGGGTGTCTCTGTATTTCGGGGACTTCTGGTCAGCGGCGCATTGATCCTGCTGCTGCCCGTGCTGCTCGGTGCAAATGCCCTGTGGTTCGCCATGCCCATCACGGAACTGATCGTGGGCGTGCCGGTAATCCTGCTGACCCTCCGTTCTGCCCGCAGTATGCAATGATCTCCTGCGACTCAAACGCCCGTACCAAAAGGTACGGGCGTTTGAGTCTACTGGATATGGCGTTTCTTTCATCAGCCTATCCCCTGTTTTCTCTGCATGAATGGATTTCTTTCAAGGAGTAGCATCCGGCATCTCTCATTCATTTTTATAGAAAAAGGCAGTGCCTGTGGGCACTGCCTTTTTCTATAGGGTTCCCCGGCGGCCGGAGCCGCCGGAGCGTCTGGGAGAGAACTTACTTCTCAGCCAGCTTTTTGTATTTCTCGTAGCGCTTTGCGCACTGGACTTCTGCCTCAGCGAACAGCTTTTCAGCAGTCTCGGGGAAGGTGCGGGTCAGGGAGGCGAAACGAGTCTCGCCCATCATGAACTCACGCAGCTTGCCGTTGGGCTCTTTGCTGTCCAGAGTGAAGGGATTCTCGCCCTTGTCGGCCTTCTCGGGGCTGTAACGGAACAGAGGCCAGTAGCCGCACTCCACAGCCATCTTCTCCTCCATCTGAGCCACGCCCATACCGTTGGAGATACCGTGGTTGATGCAGGGTGCGTATGCAATGATCAGAGAGGGACCCTTGTGAGCCTCAGCCTCTTTCAGTGCGTTGATCAGCTGTGCGGGGCTGGCGCCCATTGCCACCTGAGCCACATAGATGTTGCCGTAGGTCATGGCGATGGAGCCCAGATCCTTCTTGGCAGTGGCTTTGCCGCCGTTGGCGAACTGTGCCACAGCACCAATCTGCGTTGCCTTGGAGGCCTGTCCGCCGGTGTTGGAGTACACCTCGGTGTCCACGACCAGAACGTTCACATCCAGACCGGAGGCCAGAACGTGGTCCAGACCGCCATAACCGATGTCGTATGCCCAGCCGTCGCCGCCGTACATCCACATGCTCTTCTTGGGCAGAACATCCTTGTTCTTCTTCATGAAGATCACATCGGCGCTGTTATCAGCGGTGGCGTCCAGAGCAGACACAACAGCCTCGGACAGAGCGCGGGTCTTCACACCGTCGTCGCCCTCAGCCAGCCATGCTTCCACAGCAGCCTTCAGAGCAGCGTCGGCAGTGGACTCTACCACAGCCTGTGCGTGTGCCTTCATCTGGTTGCGCATCTGCTCCACAGACAGGCACATACCCAGGGAGTACTCAGCGTTGTTCTCGAACAGGGAGTTGGAGGGTGCCGGGCCATGACCCTTGGAGTTGGTGGCATAGGGGAAGGAAGGCGTGGAGGAACCCACAACATAGGTGCAGCCGGTAGCGTCAGCGATGTACATACGGTCGCCGAACAGCTGCGTCATGAGTTTCATGTAGGGAGCCTCGCCGCAGCCGGCGCAGGAGCCGTTGAACTCGTACAGAGGACGCTCGAACTGGCTGCCCTTGACGGTGAACTTGTCCATGGGATTCTCTTTCTCGCTCAGAGTCAGGCAGTAATCCCAGTTGGCCTGCTCGGGCATCTGGCTCTCCAGAGGCTCCATGACCAGAGCCTTGTTCTTGGCCGGGCAGACATTTGCGCAGGAACCGCAGCCCTGGCAATCCAGCGGATCGATCTGGATGCGGTAGGTGTAGTTCTCAAAGCCCTTGCCGATGGCCTTCTTGGTCTCCAGACCGGCGGGAGCTGCAGCAGCCTCGTCAGCGGTGAACAGGAAGGGACGGATGCAGGCATGGGGGCAGACCAGTGCGCACTGGTTGCAGCCGATGCAGTTTTCGGGAATCCACTTGGGAACGTCCACGGCAATGCCGCGTTTCTCGTATTTGGAGGTCTCCACGGGAGTTACGCCGTCAGCGTAAGGCATGAAGACGGAAACAGGCAGGGTATCGCCAGCCTGGTTGTTGACAGGAATCTGGATCTCGCGGATGTAGCGGGGCAGGGTTTCGTCCACAACCTTCACTTCGTCCTGCAGGTTCTTCCAGCTTGCGGGCACATCGATGGCCACAGCAGCGCTTGCGCCGCGGTCCACAGCTGCACAGTTCATATCCACGACCTTCTGGCCCTTCTTGGAGTAACGCTTGACAATAGCGTCCTTCATGTACTGAATGGCCTGCTCGCCGGGCAGAACGCCGGAGAGGTTGAAGAATGCGGACTGCAGCACGGTGTTGGTGCGGTTGCCCAGACCCAGCTCGCCTGCGATCTCGGTAGCGTCGATGGTGTAGAACTTGATGCCGCGCTCAGCAATGGTCCGTTTGACCTTGTTGGGCAGATGCTCTTCCAGCTCAGCGCCCTTCCAGTTGGTATTCAGCAGGAAGATGCCGCCGGGTTTGATCTCGCTGACAATGTCGAAATCCTTGATGTAGGACTGCTTGTGGCAAGCCACGAAGTCAGCCATGGTGACATAGTAAGCGCTGTGGATGGGCTCGTGGCCGAAACGCAGATGGCTCTTGGTCACGCCGCCGGACTTCTTGGAGTCATACTCGAAGTAAGCCTGTGCGTACTGATCGGTGTTGTCGCCGATGATCTTGATGGAGTCCTTGTTGGCGCCAACGGTACCGTCGGAACCCAGGCCCCAGAACTTGCAGGAGATGATGCTCTTGCCGGCGGTGACGATATTCTCGCCCACGGGCAGGCTCAGGTGGGTCACATCGTCCACAATGCCCACGGTGAAGTGGTTCTTCTGCTCGCCGGACATGTTGTCGAACACAGCCTTCATCTGTGCAGGGGTGGTGTCCTTGGAGCTCAGACCGTAACGGCCAGCCAGGACCTTCATGCCGCCCAGACGGCCGCCTTCCATCAGAGCAGCGCAGACATCCTCATACAGAGGCTCGCCCATTGCGCCGGGCTCCTTGGTGCGGTCCAGAACCGTCAGAGTCTTGACAGATGCAGGCAGCACACGCAGCAGATGCTCCATGGAGAAGGGACGGTACAGGTGAACCTGCACGAAACCAACCTTCTCGCCGCGCTCACGCAGGTAGTCCACCACTTCGGTCAGGGTGTCGCACACGCTGCCCATGGCCACGACCACGCGCTCGGCGTCTTCTGCACCGTAGTAGTTGAACAGCTGGTAGTTCCGGCCGGTCAGCTCATTGATCTTGTTCATGTACTCTTCCACGATGGCAGGCAGAGCAGCGTAAGCGGTGTTGCAAGCCTCGCGGGACTGGAAGAAGGTATCGGGGTTCTGCAGGGTGGAACGGATGGTGGGGTGCTCAGTGGTCAGGGCATGGTCTTTGAATGCCTGCACTGCGTCCCAATCCAACAGGTTGCCCAGGTCGTCGTAATCCAGCACTTCGATCTTCTGCAGCTCGTGAGAAGTACGGAAACCGTCAAAGAAGTGCATGAAGGGGATGCTGCCCTTGATGGCAGACAGGTGTGCCACAGCAGCCAGATCCATGCATTCCTGCACGCTGGCGGAGCACAGCTGTGCAAAGCCGGTCTGACGGCAAGCCATGGCGTCGGAATGATCGCCGAAAATAGAGACAGAGTGGGTACCCACAGTACGAGCGGAAACATGCATCACGCCGGGGAGCATAGATCCGGCCATGCGGTACATGGGGGGGATCATCAGCAGCAGACCCTGAGATGCAGTGTAGGTGCTGGTGAGAGAGCCGGTTTCCAGAGCGCCGTGCATTGCACCGGCTGCGCCGGATTCTGCCTGCAGCTCCATCAGTTTCACAGGCTGGCCAAACAGGTTTTTCTTGCCGTTGGCAGCCCACTCGTCCACGTGGTCAGCCATGGGGCTGGACGGGGTGATGGGGTAGATCGTTGCCACTTCCGTAAATGCGTAAGACACATATGCGGCGGCTTCGTTACCATCCATCGTTTTGAAGATTTTGTTCTTCGCCATTGTAGTTCCTCCCATAATAAGATAAGACACATACAGGGGACCGATCTGCGCCGTTCTGTTTGACCGCGATACGCGGACAAATGAACCCGGAATTTTCCCACAGACCGATCTTATATCCTTTCAAATTTTACAACACTTCTGTTCAAATGTAAAGAGAGAAAAGCCGATTTTCCAAAGAAAATCGGCTGATTTGTCAAAGAGTGGGTCAGAAGTGTCCGCGCTATAAAAACATTTCCCTTTTCCGTCACAGGCAGAAGAGACTGCCCTGCTCCAGATCTGCTGCCCGAAAGGCAGCCTGCATGGCATTGAGCACCCGCTTTTTGTCCCCGCTCCACAGCGGTGCCAGCAGGGTACGCTTGTCCCCATCCCCGGTGAGCCGATGAATGACCATCTCCCGGGGCATCCGGGCAATACAGCCCATGAGCAGGGAAAAATAGTCTTCCATCGTCAGCACAGGACAGTTTCCCCGCTCATACAGCGCCGCCAAATCGGTGCCCCGGAGTACATGGAGCAGATGGAATTTCACCCCTTGGACGCCGGCGTGGGCAATATAATCGGCGGTCGCATACATTTGCTCCGCCCCCTCCCCGGGCAGACCCAGAATCTGGTGGACAATGACTTCAATCCCCCGCTCCCGCAGCGCCGCCACCGCCCGGTCAAAACACTCCAGATCGTATCCCCGGCGGATCAGACGGGCCGTTTCCGGATGAATGGTCTGCAATCCCAATTCCACCCACAGGGGTTTGATCCGGTTCAGTTCCTCCAAAACCTCCAGTACCTCTTCCCCCAGGCAGTCCGGGCGCGTGGCAATGTCCAAAATCTGGATATCCGGGCGCTGCACCACCGGAAGATACAGTTCCCGCAGACGGGACGCCGGAGCATAAGTATTGGTGAAACTCTGAAAATAGGCAATATAGCCCACTTCCCCCTTGAGTTTTCCCGCCACCCGAGCCTTTGCCCGGGCAATTTGGGCATCCAAGCCATCCCGGCTGTCCTCCGCAAACTCTCCTGCCCCGGAACAGAACAGACAGCCCCGGCTGCCCACTGTTCCGTCCCGGTTGGGACAGGTCATTCCTCCGTCCAAAGACAATTTATAAAATTTTCGGCCGTATCGGGCCTTCATTTCCTCGTTCAGACTGTGATAATACATGGAGATCCTTTCAATGAAAAATCGGACGGCACCCATTGCGGTGCCGTCCGATTGGATTGCTGCATGATCGGTTCCCGGGCATCTTCCCGGGCGCACAGGCAGCCGTTAGTTTTTGCTGAACTCCATCAGTTCCAGGCCCGGATTCTTTTCCAGCGCCCAGGTGATGTTCCAGGGGTTGGTAAACAGCAGCAGGTTCCGGCCTTTGAAGTCCTGCACCCACTTGGTATCGGAAGTCAGGTTCAGATCCGAGGGTTTCACATTCTCCCCCACAATCCAGCGCACATGCTCATAGCTCAGATCCCGCCGGCGGATGTCCACACCGTACTCCGTTTTCAGCCGATACTCCAGCACTTCCAGCTGCAGTACGCCCACCACGCCCACAATCACTTCTTCCACACCGGTATACGGCTCATGGAAAATCTGAATGGCGCCCTCCTGGGCGATCTGTGCAATGCCCTTTTCAAACTGTTTCCGTTTCATGGTATCCGTCCGTTCGATGGCGGAGAAATGCTCCGGAGCAAAGGTGGGAATTCCCTCGAACTGCACCTTGCAGCTCTTGTCGCAGACCGTGTCGCCGATGGAGAAAATGCCGGGGTCGAACACACCGATGATATCTCCGGCGTAGGCCTCGTCAATAATGGCCCGGTCATCGGCCATCAGCTGCTGTGGCTGGGCCAGGCGGAGGGCCTTGCCGCCCTGGACATGGTAATATTCCTTATCCCGCTCAAATTTGCCCGAGCAGATGCGCATAAATGCAATCCGGTCCCGGTGCGCCTTGTTCATGTTGGCCTGGATTTTAAAGACAAAGGCCGAGAAAGTAGGCGCAAAGGGGTCCACCGTTTCCTCGGCGGTCTCCCGGGGCAGCGGGGGCATGGTCATTTTCAGGAAGTTCTCCAAAAACGGCTCCACGCCGAAGTTGTTCAATGCCGAACCGAAGAACACCGGGGAGAGTTTTCCCTGGCGAACCTGGTCGATATCGAACTCATATCCTGCGCCGTCCAGCAGTTCAATGTCGTCGGTGAGCACCCGGCGCAGTTTCTCGCCAATCAGCTCGTCCAGGCGTTCCGTATCTTCCAGAGAACATTCAATGGCCTGGATGCGGCTCTGTCCCCGGTGAAATTCATTGAACGCCAGAATTTCGCCCCGCTCCCGGTCATAAACGCCCTTAAAGTCCGAACCGCAGCCGATGGGCCAGTTCATGGGGTAGGTGCCGATGCCGAACTCCGTTTCCAACTGCTCCATCAGGTCATAGGGACTGCGGGCCTCCCGGTCCAGCTTGTTGATGAAGGTAAAGATGGGGATATGCCGCATGGCGCAGATCTTGAACAGTTTCCGGGTCTGGGGCTCGATGCCCTTTGCCGCGTCGATGACCATGACCGCGCTGTCCGCCGCCATCAGGGTCCGGTACGTATCTTCCGAGAAGTCCTGGTGGCCGGGGGTGTCCAAAATGTTCACGCAATAGCCGTCATATTCAAACTGCATCACCGAAGAGGTGATGGAAATGCCGCGCTGCTTTTCCAGTTCCATCCAGTCCGACACCGCGTGCCGTGCCGTGGCCTTGCCTTTGACCGAACCGGCCTGCTGAATGGCGCCTCCGTACAGCAGCAGTTTTTCCGTCAGGGTGGTTTTACCCGCGTCCGGGTGGGAGATGATCGCAAAGGTGCGTCTGCGCTCGATCTCTTTTCTCATATCCGCCATAAAATCAAATCAATCCTTGTATTCCAAAATTCGTATGTTTCTTCGCAAAGCTGCCCCCTGCCGGGGCGCACAAATGCCTTAGAAATCGGCGTTGCCCACCGTTCTGGGATGCAGTTCCACATCCCGGATGTTGTTCACGCCCGTCAGGTACATGACCATCCGCTCAAAGCCCAGGCCGAATCCAGCATGACGGCAGGAACCGTACCGGCGCAGATCCAGATACCACCAGTAGTCCTCTTCTTTCAGACCCAGTTCCTTCATCCGGGCGGTGAGCAGATCCAGACGCTCCTCGCGCTGGCTGCCGCCGATGATCTCTCCGATGCCGGGCACCAGGCAGTCCGCCGCGGCCACGGTCTTTCCGTCGTCGTTCATGCGCATATAGAACGCCTTGATGTCTTTGGGGTAATCGGTAACGAACACCGGTCTTTTAAACACTTCTTCCGTCAGATAGCGCTCGTGCTCGGTCTGCAAATCGATGCCCCACTTCACAGGGTAATCGAAGGCGTGGCCGGATTTTTCCAGGATCTCCACTGCCTCAGTGTAAGTCACCCGTCCGAAATCGTTGCTGACCACATTGTGCAGCCGATCCAGCAGGCCCTTATCCACAAACTTGTTGCAGAACTCCATCTCCTGAGGGCAGCGCTCCAGCACGGTGTTGATAATGTACTTGACCATGCCCTCCATGCACTCCAGATCATCGTCCAGGTCGGCAAAGGCCATTTCCGGCTCAATCATCCAGAACTCTGCCGCATGGCGCTGGGTGTTGGAATTTTCCGCACGGAAGGTGGGGCCGAAGGTATAGACATCGCCGAAGGCCATGGCAAAGTTCTCGCAGTTGAGCTGACCGGAAACAGTCAGGTTGGTGGCCTTGCCGAAGAAGTCCTGGGAGTAGTCCACCGTGCCGTCCTCATTCAGCGGGGGATTGGCAGGGTCGATGGTGGTGACCCGGAACATCTCGCCGGCGCCTTCGCAGTCAGAGCCGGTGATGATGGGGGTCTGGACATAGACAAAGCCCCGGCTCTGGAAATATTCGTGCACAGCCATGGCCGCCACGCTGCGGATGCGGAACACGGCGGAGAACAGATTCGTCCGGGGACGCAGATGCTGAATGGTCCGCAGATACTCCACGCTGTGCCGTTTTTTCTGCAAGGGATACTCCGGGGTGGAAACGCCCTCCACGGTGATCTCCTTTGCTTTCAGTTCAAAAGGCTGGGGTGCGTCAGGGGTGCACACCAGAGTGCCTTTCACGATCAGAGCTGCGCCCACATTCTGCCGGGCAATCTCCTCGTAATTGGCCAGGTTCTCCCGCTCAAACACTACCTGCAGATTTTTATGGCAGCTGCCATCATTGAGTTCAATGAACCCAAAATTCTTCATATCCCGAATGGTTCTCGCCCAACCCATCACGGTCAATTCCGCTCCGTCAAAGGCTGCGCTGTCCGCAAAAATGCCGACGATCTTCTGACGTTTCATCCTTGTTTCGTCCTTTCTTTCCTCTTCTGCCGGGAAATTCCGGCTTGTAGAATCAGCAGTAATGATATATTATACTATTTAGAAGATTGAATTTCAAGTATTCCCAACGGTTTCCGTGGAATTGTACGGAACAGGAGGTCCCCGATGAAACAACTACTGTTTATTGTCAACCCCATGGCAGGAAAAAGTGCTTATAAAACCAATTTCGGCGAGGCGCTGCTGGCGCTGCATAACGGCGGCTACATTCCCACCCTCCGCTTTACCAGTGCTCCGGGTGACGCTATCCGAATTGCCCAGGAGGCCGCCGGGTATGATCTGGTCTGCTGTCTGGGCGGCGACGGTACTTTAAGCGAGACCATGGAGGGTCTGGTGCAGCTACCAAAGGAGCAGCGTCCGCCCATCGGATACATTCCCCTGGGCACCGCCAACGATGTGGCCACCACACTGGGACTGCCGAAAAACAATATCATGGCCGCGGTCAACCGCATTCTGCGCGGAAATATCCGGGATTTCGATGTGGGTACTTTCGGAGAAAACGGCAATTTCACCTATGTGGCCGCCTTCGGCGCTTTCACCGACGTCAGCTACGAAACGCCCCAGCAGGAAAAGCAGGCACTGGGCCATTTTGCCTATGTCCTGGAGGGGATGATGCGGCTGCCGAAAATCACCCAGTATCACGCCAAAATCGAATACGACCGCGGCGTGGTGGAGGACGATTTTGTGTTCGGCGGCATTATGAACTCCACCTCTGTGGCCGGTCTGATTCATCTCAATTCCAACCAGATCAAACTGGACGACGGGCTGTTTGAATTGGCCCTGGTCCGCAGTCCCCGGAACATCCTGGATCTGCGCCAGATTGTCACTGCTCTCATCAACCGGAACTACAACGGCCCTTTCATCAAATTCCTGGCCACTTCCCAGGCCAAATTCACCTTCGACCAGCCGGTGGCATGGACCCGGGACGGAGAAGAAGGCGGCGTCTATCAGGAGATTTCTTTCAAGAATCTCAACAAAGCCGTCCAGATTATCGCATAAGCAAACGCCCTCTGAGAACAAGTCTCAGAGGGCGTTTTTTCACCACTCCATCCATTGATAAACTTCTACGCCCGGCAGTTCGGTGCGGGCAGAGCGCTGGAATGGATGATAATAATCCATCAGGGTAGGCACACCGTTGAGGATGGTAAATCCCAGTCCCTGAAACTGGTTCAGATCTGTTTCAATCTCCCCGAATTTCATCGTGTAGGTATCCGTATAGGGGCCATAATAAAAGAATGTTCCATCCTCATCCAGAATGCTCGTGCTTGCTGAATCTGCCAGAATCGTCCCATTCTCCAGAATGACCGTCTTGCGGCCGATGGTGGCATTTCCCATGATGTCATAGTGCGTCTCCACCTCCCAGCTCCCCTGCAGAGCCGCCTCAATCTCCTCCAGGGTGAAATATTCTCCCAGACCGATTCGAATCCCCTCTTCTCCCAGGGTATAGGGCACGGTCAGGGTGCTGCCGTCCCCCATTTTCAGCTGAAGGCTGTCTTTGTCAATGGTATACTTCGCCGATGCACTGCCGTTTTCCTGCAGACCCATGCCGTCAAAATACACCTGCTCCACAATGAACTGCTCTCCGGAAAAAATAAGGCGGTTCAGGTTGTTCTCTCCCCCTCCGCTGTAATACCAGATTGTTCCGTTCAGCTGTTCGCGCACTTCCTCATACTGCGCGCCGCAGCCGGTCATCCCTGCCAACAGCAGCAGAGACAACATTCCTGCCAGGCACCGTTTCATCTGCGCCACTCCTCTCTTTTTGATGCTTTTATCATACCATTTTCCTCTCCGGGGAACAATTTGCCCGCTGCATAGTCCTTCACGCACACAAGCCGGACCGTCCTCACGGACAATCCGGCTCGCGTGTGTCAAAAAAAGTATGTAGAGAGTATAGAGGATCGATCAGTGTTCGTGGGCGCAGCTTTCCGCGGGGAACAGCGCCGGGTCATAAGAAATTCCGTTCCGGTCGTAGTAATCTTTCACTGCCGCCCGGATGGCCTCTTCCGCCAGCACGGAGCAGTGGAGCTTTTGGGCAGGCAGACCGTCCAGAGCCTCCGCCACCGCTTTATTGGTCACATCCAAAGCCTCCGCCAGTGGCTTGCCCTTGATCATTTCCGTGGCCATGGAACTGGAGGCGATGGCTGAACCGCAGCCGAAGGTCTCAAATTTCACATCGGTGATCACATCGTCCCGAATCTGCAGATAAATGGTCATGATATCGCCGCACTTGGCGTTTCCCACTTCTCCCACACCGTCGGGATGCTCCAGAGTCCCCACATTGCGGGGATTGCGGAAATGGTCCATCACAACTTCACTATATAATGCCATAAGCGTCTCCTTTCAAATCAGGTGCGGCCGTGCCCCGGATTCCAGATCCCGCCAGACCGGGGAGAATCCCCGCAGGTGGGCCACCACTTCCGGAATGGCCTGCAGCATATATTCGATTTCTTCTTCGGTCGTTTCTTCACTCAGGGACAGCCGCAGAGACCCGTGGGCCACTTCATGGGGCCGTCCGATGGCCAGCAGCACATGGCTGGGGTCCAGAGACCCGGAGGTGCAGGCCGAGCCGGAGGAGGCACAGATGCCCCGGTCATCCAGCATCAGCAGCAGGGACTCCCCTTCGATGCCCTCAAAGCAGAGATTCACATTTCCGGGCAGCCGCTGCACCCGGTCGCCGTTCAGGGCGCTGTGGGGAATCTGCAGCAGACCCTCGATGAGCCTGTCCCGCATGGCGGTCAGCCGGGGCGCCGTTTCTTCCATGTGCCGGCAGCTTTCCTCCAACGCCGCCGCCATGGCCACGATGCCCGGTACATTTTCCGTGCCGCCCCGCTTGCCCCGCTCCTGGGCGCCGCCTTCGATCAGATTCGTCAGCAGCACGCCCCGCCGGGCATACAGCGCGCCCACGCCTTTCGGCCCGTGGAACTTGTGGCCGGACAGGGACAGCAGGTCAATGTTCTGCGCCTGGACATCAATGGGCAGATGCCCCGCCGCCTGGACGGCGTCCGTATGGAACAGTACCTTCTTTTCCCGGCAGACCCGTCCGATCTCCCCAATAGGCATGACGGAACCAATCTCATTGTTGGCGAACATCACCGTCACCAGGCAGGTATCCTCCCGAATGGCCTGGGCCACCTGTTCGGCAGTGACCATTCCGTTTTCGTGTACATCCAAAAGGGTAATGTCGTAGCCCTGTTTTCTCAGTTTTTCCAGGGTGTGCAGCACCGCATGGTGCTCAAACGCAGTGGAAATAATGTGTTTTTTTCCGGTTCTGGCCCCGATGGCCGCCGCGGAGAGGATGGCCTGATTATCCGCCTCGCTCCCGCCGGAGGTGAAAAGAATCTCCCGGGGCAGGCAATTCAAATTGGCCGCCACCAGTTCCCGGGCACGTTCCAGTGCCTCTGCCGCCCGCTGTCCTGCACTGTGCAGGCTGGAAGGGTTTCCGTACTCCCCGGCCAGATAGGGGAGCATGGCATCTATCGCTGTGCGGCTCATTTTCGTCGTTGCCGCATTATCTGCATAAACTCGCATAGGGTCCTCCTTATTTGAGTATTTCCTATTTCTCTTGTAGGCAATTAGAGAATAGCATATAATCCCTACTATGTCAATAGGATTTATCGTCAAGTTTTCTACGAACCGCCGCGCTCCTGCCGGCATGAAAAAAAAGAGGTTTCACTGTTGTGAAACCTCTTTTTTCAATTTTCCGATTGTTTACAGGAATTGGCGCAATGGGCACAGTTTCCGCTGCATCCGCCGGTTTTGCCATGTTTCATGGCCCGCACCGCTAAAAACAGCCACAGACCCACGCCTGCCAGAATCAAAATCGCCCACATGGTATTCACCTCACACAAGAAGTCCGCCAATGAGATACACTGCCAGCGCCATCACCCAGGCAATCCCGCACTGGAGCGCGGAGATGCCCACCGCCCAGCCGGTACCCAGTTCCCGCTTGACCGCCGCAATGGCCGCCACGCAGGGGGTATACAGCAGGCAGAATGTCAGGAAAGATGCCGCAGACAGCGGAGTGAGCAGCGCGCCCAGGCCCGCCACCGTGCCGCCCATCAGCACCGTCAGGGTACTGACTACGCTTTCCTTGGCCATAAATCCGGTAATCAGCGCCGTGCTCAGCCGCCAGTCCCCAAAGCCCAACGGCAGGAACAGGGGCGCAATCAGACCGCCCAACCCGGCCAGCAGACTCTGGGAAGAATCCGCCACCACATTCATCCGGGAATCAAAGGTCTGGAGGAACCAGATCACAATGGTCGCTACAAAAATCACCGTAAAGGCCCGGGTCACAAAATCCTTGGCCTTGTCATACACCAGTTTGCCCACATTTTTCCAACCGGGCAGCCGATAGTTGGGCAGCTCCATCACAAACGGCACCGGTTCTCCCTGGAAGGCCACGGTTTTCAGCAGCAGCGCGAACAGCACTGCCACCACGATTCCGCCGAAGTAGAGCAAAATCATGGCCAATGCGGCGTGCTCCGGGAAGAAAAATGCTGCAAAAGTGCCGTAAATCGGCAGCTTTGCCGAGCAGGACATAAAGGGCGTCAGCATAATGGTCATTTTCCGGTCCCGATCGGAGGGCAGGGTGCGGGTGGCCATAATGGCCGGCACCGAACAGCCAAATCCGATGAGCATAGGCACAAAACTCCGGCCGGAAAGGCCAATCTTCCGCAGCAGCTTATCCATCACGAACGCCACCCGGGCCATATAGCCGCTGTCCTCCAGAATGGACAGGAAGAAAAACAGCACCACGATGATGGGCATAAAGCTGAGCACGCTGCCCACACCGGCAAAAATGCCATCGATTACCAGAGAATGGACCACGGGATTCAGCCCATACTCCGTCAGAGCCTGATCGCACAGAGCCGTCAGCCAGTCGATGCCCATGCCCAGCCAGTCGGACAGCGCCGTTCCGATTACGCCGAAAGTCAGCCAGAACACCAACGCCATAATCCCCACAAAAGCGGGAATGGCCGTGAACCGGCCGGTGAGCACCCGGTCGATTTTGGCGCTGCGGGCGTGCTCCTTACTCTCATGGGGCCGCACCACCGTCAAGGCGCAGACCCGATCAATAAAGCCGAACCGCATATCCGCCAGGGCGGCATGGCGCTCCTTTCCGCACTCCTGCTCCATTTGCGCCACGATATGCTCGATGGTGTCCCGCTCCCGCTCGTCCAGGTGCAGGGTATCCAGAATCAGCGGATCGCCCTCCACCAATTTGGTGGCGGCAAACCGGAGAGGCACTCCCGCCGCCGCGGCATGGTCATCGATCAAATGCTCAATGCCGTGGATACACCGATGGACTGCGCCGCCGTCCGGCCCTGTGGCCGTGCAGAAGTCCTGCCGTCCCGGCCGCTCCTGAAAGCGGGCCACATGGATGGCATGGCGCACCAGTTCTTCAATGCCCTCATTCTTTGCAGCAGAAATCGGCACCACCGGAATGCCCAGCAGTTCCTCCAGGCGGTTGACCTGAATGGTGCCGCCGTTGTTCATCACCTCATCCATCATGTTCAGCGCCAACACCATGGGAATGTCCAGCTCCATCAGCTGCATGGTCAGATACAGGTTCCGCTCGATGTTGGTGGCGTCTACAATGTTGATGATGCCCGCCGGGTGATCTTCCAGCAGGAACTGGCGGGTGACGACCTCCTCACTGGTGTAGGGGGACAGGGAGTAAATACCCGGCAAGTCGGTAATCACCGTTTCCGCATGGCCCCGAATGACGCCGTCTTTCCGGTCTACCGTGACCCCGGGGAAATTTCCCACATGCTGATTGGAGCCGGTGAGCTGATTGAACAGCGTGGTTTTTCCGCAGTTCTGGTTGCCCGCCAGGGCAAACGTCAAAGACTGCCCCTCCGGGATGGGAGCCTGTCCGGTACGGACATGGTACACCCCCATTTCCCCCATCTGGGGGTGGGCGATGTCCGGCATGGCCGCCGTCCGGGCTTTTTCATGGGCCTCGTGCACCTGCCGGATCTGAATCTGGGCGGCATCTGCTTTCCGCAAAGTCAGTTCATAGCCCCGCACTGTCAGCTGCAGGGGATCTCCCATGGGGGCGGTTTTCACCAGGGTCACTTCCGTGCCCGGGGTCAGCCCCATGTCCAAAATATGTTTTTTCAGGGACAGTTCCGCGCCGCCTACGGATTCAATATAGGCATCCTGCCCGACGGCCAACTGATCCAATGTCATGTTCTGTGTCCTTCCCGTTCCGGCGCTGTTCGCCGGTGTTTGTCTTCTCTAATTAGGTTTCACTAACATTATACACATTTCCCCTCTCTTGTCAATCAAAACCGCCGTCCGGCTGTGGAGTACAGGCCGGACGGCGGTTAACGCATTGTTCTCTTTTTCAGACCACAGGAAGGGGATCTCCTGTGGGGGACTGCTGCGCCCTGCAGGCAGCCTGTTCGGCCTCCAAATTGGCTTTTGCATTGGAAAGCATCAGTTTCAGGCGATTTTCCTGGTTGACCCGGGGACTGCTGGCATCATAGTCGATGGCCACGATGTTCACATCCGGGTTGCGTTCCTTAATGGGTTTCATCATGCCCTTGCCGCAGATGTGGTTGGGCAGGCAGCCAAACGGCTGGGTACACACAATATTCCGGCAGCCGGACTCAATCAGTTCCAGCATCTCGCTGGTCAGCAGCCAGCCCTCGCCCATTTTGGCGCCGATACCCAGATATCCCTCCGCCAGGGTCAGGGTGTGGGAAAAATCCGTAGGCGCCTCGAACCGGCCATCCTCCCGGATGGCCTGAATCATGTCGTTCTTCTTGCCGTTGAGGTAGTGGAACGCCACCTGGCTGAACTCATGGGTCCAGTAATTCCGACCGTAGAGGGTATAGTCCATCACATTGTTATAGACACAGTACAGCATGAAATCCATCAGACCGGGGACCACCACTTCCGCCCCCTCGTCCACCAGGAACTGCTCCAGATTGTTGTTGCCCAGAGGGGAATACTTCACGAAGATCTCCCCCACGACGCCCACTTTCACAGCCTCCCGCTTTTCCACGGGAATGGCGGCAAATTCCTGGATCATGCGGCGGTAATTCTCCTTGACCTGGCTGTATTGGGTCACTTTGCCCTTGCCCAGTTCCTGCCCCAGGCGCTGGGTCCACTGGTCGGCAAGCCGCTGCGCCGTCCCTTTTTCCACCTCATAGGGCCGCACCTGGTTGACCAGGGTCATCAGCAAATCTCCATACAGCACGGCATACATCATGCCCCGCAGCTTTGTCAGACTCAGTTTGAATCCCGGGTGCTGCTCAATGCCCATCAGAGAGAAGGAGATCACGGGAATATTCCCGTATCCCGCTTTTTTCAGCGCTTTCCGCAGCAGGGAAATGTAGTTGCTGGCCCGGCAGCCGCCTCCGGTCTGGAACAGAATCAGCGCCAGTTTGTCCGGGTCGTATTTCCCGGACTGAATGGCGTCCATAAACTGGCCAATGACCAGAATGGCGGGATAGCAGGTGTCGTTATGTACATACTTCAATCCCGTTTCCGCAATGTCCGGCCCGTTGGTCTCCAGCAGTTCCATGTGGTACCCAAATGTTTTCAGATAGGCAATGATCATCTTGAAATGCATGGGCAGCATGGTAGGCACCAGAATGGTGTGGGTTTCGATCATTTCTTTCGTAAAGGGGACATAGTCCATATCGGCTTTGCTCACTGCCGTTCCTCCTTTTCTTCCAATGCACCCAGCAGACTGCGCAGACGGATCTTCACTGCACCCAGATTGGTGATCTCATCAATTTTGATCTGGGTATAGAATTTTCCGTTCTCCTCCAGAATGGAGCGCACCTCGTCGGTGGTAATGGCGTCCACACCGCAGCCAAAGCTGACCAGCTGCACCAGTTCCGTGTCGCTGTGCTCCGCCGCATACCGGGCCGCCCGGTACAGACGGGCATGGTACGTCCACTGGTTGAGCACATGGACTTTCTGGGGTTGGGCCAGATGGCAGATGCTGTCCTCACTGACTACCACAAAGCCCAGCTGACCGGCCAGTTTATCGATGCCGTGGCCAATTTCCGGGTCGATATGATAGGGCCGTCCGGCCAGAATCATGATGCGCTTGCCGTTTTCCCGGGCATACTCTATGGCTGCCTCCCCATGGGCGCGAATGGCCGCCATGTGGGTCTGATAGGCAGCAAATCCCCGGTCCACCGCCCGTTTCACCTCACGCTTGGTGATGGTGGGGTCGGTCTGCGCCAAGGCATGGTGGAGAGTGTGCGCCAACTGCTTGGGCGTATCCACGCTCAGATAGGGATGCAGGAACTGCACCCGCTGCAAATCGTCCATATTGCCTGCCAGCAGTTCGGCATAATAGGCCACCACCGGGCAGTTATAGTGGTTATCCCCGGCGTGTTCATCAATATTATAGCTCAGGCAGGGATAGAAGATTGTGTCACATCCGGCCTCCAGCAGCTGCTCGATATGCCCGTGCATGATCTTTGCCGGGTAGCAGGCCGTGTCCGAGGGAATGGAAAACTGTCCCTTTTCATAGGTCTGCCGAGTAGACAGCCCCGAAGTGACCACTTCATACCCCAGTTCTGTAAAAATGGTATGCCACAAAGGCGCCAGTTCATACATTCCCAATGCCATGGGCAGACCCAATTTTCCCCGCTCTCCGGGGACCGGTTTCAGATTCGTGAGCAAGTCCCGCTTAATCTGGTACAGATTCGGCAGTTCCTCTGCCTTACCGCCCACCATTTTCTGGCACTGGTTTCCGGAAATGAACCGACGGCCGTCGTCAAAGGCATTGATGGTCAGATGGCAGTGGTTACCGCAGCCCTGGCAGACCGACTGGGTAGAGGTATGGGTAAAGTGCCGCAATTCCTCCAGAGAGATGAGGCTACTGCTGCGGAATCGCATGGCGTGCAGCGCGGCGCCGTAAGCCCCCATCAGTCCGGCAATGGCCGGACGAATCACCGGGGCGCCCAATTCCAGTTCAAAGGCCCGGAGCACAGCGTCATTCAGGAATGTGCCGCCCTGCACCACAATATTTTTGCCCAGTTCCTGGGCAGACCCGGCCCGAATGACCTTATACAGCGCATTTTTCACCACGGATACGGACAGTCCCGCGGAAATATCCTCCACCGTGGCCCCGTCCTTCTGGCTCTGTTTCACAGAGGAATTCATGAACACGGTGCAGCGGCTGCCCAGATTCACCGGTGCTTTGGCATGCAGGCCCTTTTCCGCAAAAGTCTGCACATCGTACCCCATGCTCTTGGCAAAGGTCTCGATGAAAGACCCGCAGCCGGAGGAACAGGCCTCGTTGAGCATAATGGAATCGATGGCGCCGTTGCGGATCTTGAAACATTTAATGTCCTGTCCGCCAATGTCCAGAATGAAGTCCACATCCGGCTGGAAATACTTGGCTGCCGTGTAGTGGGCAATGGTCTCCACCACGCCCTCATCGATCCGGAACGCATGGCAAATCAGTTCCTCGCCATAACCCGTGGCAGCGCTGCCGCAGATCCGAATCCGGTCGCCGCAGCGTTCCAGAATCTCCATCAGCTGCTCCCGGACAATCTGCACCGGGTTGCCCTGGTTGGAACTGTAATAGGTATACAGCAGTTTTTTATCTTCCGAGATCAGCGCCAGTTTGGTGGTGGTGGAGCCGCAGTCGATGCCCAGCCAGGCATCTCCGGCGTAAGAGTCCATATCCCGGGACTCTACCACTGCCCTCCGGTGCCGGGTGACAAAGGCGTCATAGTCTGCCTCGTCTGCAAACAGCGGTTCCAGGCGGGTGCTGGTCTGTCCCATCCGGGAGGCAGAATCAATCAGGCAGTTGAGGAGTCCATCGTAAGTAAACTCTTCTCCGTCCGCGCCATACAGCGCAGCACCCAACGCCACGGCAAACCGTCCGTACTCCGGGAAGACTGCCATCTCTTCCGTCAGGTGCAGGGTTTCCCGGAATCGCTCCCGCAGACCCTTGCAGTAGTACAGCGGGCCGCCCAGGAACATGACTTTTCCCTCGATCTTCCGGCCCTGGGCAAGCCCTGTGATGGTCTGGTTCACCACAGCCTGGTAAATACTGGCGGCCACATCCGCCTTGCTGGCGCCCTGGTTCAGCAGCGGCTGAATATCCGTTTTGGCAAACACGCCGCAACGGGAGGCAATGGGGTACAGCCGGGTATGCTCCAGGCTGGCCGTATCCATTTCCTCCACGGTCATATTCAGCAAAACGGCCATTTGGTCAATAAATGCACCTGTCCCTCCGGCGCAGGTGCCATTCATTCTCTCATCCGTTCCGCCCTGGAAGAAGATCACCTTTGCGTCCTCTCCCCCCAGTTCGATGACCACGCCGGTGTCCGGCTCCAGGACCCGGATCACCTCGCCGGTGGCATAGACCTCCTGGACAAAGGGAATCCCCGCCGCCTCGGCCAGACCCAATCCGGCAGAGCCGGAAATGGCCACAGTAAATATCCGTCCCTCCAACAGAGGACGGATGGCCTGGATCATCTCGATCGTTTTTTGCCGCACCTGGGAAAAGTGCCGTTCGTACTTCTCGTACACCACTTCCCCGTCGTCAATGAGCACCACCTTGGCCGTGGTGGAACCGATGTCGATCCCCAAGGTCAGGTGCCGTTCCAATTTCTGTACATTTGAAATCTTCATCATCGTACTCGCTGTCTGCGCCTCACTTCAATCCGTTTCAATACGTCGTAAACCGCTGTCAATTCCAGTCGTTTCATTGTCTTTTTGAGTTTGATGCTATATTGTAACAGCAAGCACCGGAAAATTCAACCGTCAATCGATGAATAATGTACGGAAAATCACAAAACCACCCTGTATTCCAGGCACGAACGCCCGGAATACGGATGGCTTTGAATACATATTACAGATTTTGCTGTTTGCACCAGATATCCATGACCAATTTATGGGGCAGGAGCTTGCTCATCAGGTACTGGGCCTTGATGGTGCCGCCGTGGACGGACACATCCTTCCCCCGCGCCATGTCCCGCATGGCGGTACGCACCACATCCCGGGGGTCCCAGATACGGCTGAAATAGGGAATGGTGCTGTATCGGTTGGCCCGGTCAAAGAACTCCGTTTCCACCCAGCAGGGGCAGATGGCCATGACCCGGATGCCCCGGTTGTCCAGCGCCAATTCCCGGTTCAGCGCCCGGGAGAAACTGCGGACAAAGGCTTTGGTCGCGGCATAAATGTTCAGATCCGGGATGGGCTGCATGGAAGCGATGGAGGCAAACTCATAGACCTCTCCGCCCGGCTCCATATAGGGCAGGGTCACATAGGTCATGGCTGCTAGCGCCTTGCAGTTCAGGTCCACCATGTTCATCTGCTCATCCAGAGGCAGATCCGTGAATTTCCCGAACAGGCCAAAGCCCGCCGCATTCACCAGGGTCTGCACCAGCGGCTGGGTCTGTTCCAGCAGCGCAGCATACTGCTCCACTGCCACCGGCTCTGTCAGATCCAGAGGGATGGGCCGCACCTTGGCCCGCAGCGCCCCCCTCAGGGCCAGCAGCCGGTCTTCCCGGCGGGCAATGACCCAGATCTCATCGTACTTCCGCTGCCGGTCCAACTGTACGGCAAACTCCCGGCCCATCCCGGCAGAGGCGCCGGTAATGACTGCAATTCTCATGGTTCAGTCTCCTTTGCTTTCCAGGCCCAACAGGCGGGCCAGCCGTTGTTCGTTCTCTTCCGCCGCCTGCTCCAATCGGGCGGCAATGGGGTCCAGACGGGCGGCATATTCCTCCCGGTGGGCGGTCAGTTCCCGGAACAGCTCCATGGCCTCCGGGGCAGAAAATTCCTCGGTGGTGCCCGCCGCCGGCATTTCCAGCAGTTCCAGATACGAGGCCACCTTGGGATCATACACCAGTCCCATCACCGGCACCCGCTGCTTGGCGGCAAAAATCACCGTGTGCAAGCGCATACAGAAGGCCAGGTCGCACAGCCCCAAAACGCCCATCATCACTTCCGGCTCTCCCGGGCAGGCGAATACATAAGACGCCTGTTCCATTCGCTGCCGCAGCTGCTCGGTCACAGCGGCATCATCCGGGGTCTGCATCACAAGAAACAGCACCGTGTGGGTCTTGGCCGCCTCGTCGCAGAACCGGGCCAGTTCCTCCAGATTGGCGGACACATGGCCGGACTGCCGCATGGAAACAGCCAGAATGGGTTTTTCCAACGGTACGCCCGTTTCCGTCAGCCGCTGCCGGGCCTGCTCCGGGGAAATGCCCTCCAGCGTGAACACCGGATCGGCCGTGACGGTCATATCCTCATGGTGTACGCCCATCCGCTCCAGTTCCTTCAGGCTGTCCCCGTCCCGCAGGGTGATGCAGTCCGTCCGGGACACCACTTTTTCCACCCTGCGCCGGTTTTTCACCCGCATCACCGGGCCGATGCCGTTGGCATACAGCATCACCGGTTTGCCCATCCGCTGGGCCATGCGGATCACGGACAGATAATACATCAGCGACCGGGTACTGGTCCGGTCCTGCAGCAGACTGCCGCCGCCGGAAATCAGCAGATCGGCATGACGAATGGCCCGGCGCAGCTGAAAGAGGTTAAAGCGTTTCACGGCTTTCACGCCGTATTCCTCCCAGGTGCTCTCCGGCGCATTGGACAGCGCCGTCAGCTCCACATCTTCCGACAGTGCCGCCAAGCGCCGCCGAATGGACAGCAGAATGGCGTCGTCTCCCAAGTTATGATACCCATAATATCCGGAAATAACCACAGACCGTTTCGGCCAGACCTGACGGTACACCTGCAGGGCATCTTCCGCCATCCGTGCCACAGAGTAATGGTCAAAAATCACCTGACGGTTATAAGCGCCCTGGGCATCCCAGGTCTCCCGCCCCGCCTGGAGCAGGTCGGTCAGATCCCGGAGCAGCGCCTCTGGCGTACAGGCCGGCAGACCCCGGCAGCAGAAGTTGCCCAGAATGGCCTCTTCCAGTTTTTCCGGGGTGAAAATGCCGTGATAGCCTTCGTTTCCGGCAATGATCACTGCCTTACCCCCGGCCATGGCCTCCAATGCCGCGCGGCTGACGCCCACGAACACATCGCCTGCCGCCACGATCTCATTGATATCCGTCCGGGCGCCGGGCAGATGCAGCGCCTCATATCCCGCCGCTGCATTCACCGCCTCCGCCTGGGCGTGCAGTTCCTCATACACATCGCCGCCTCCGGCAATAAGCAGGTGGATGCCGGGAAACCGCCGGATCAGCTCCGGCGCGATCTCGATCAGGCACCGGGCAGCAAAGGCCCGGCTGTCATCCAGTCGGCTGACCGAGGCGACGCACAGGCTGTCCGCCGGAATCCCCAGTGCCCGGCGCACCTTCTCCCCGGACACCGCCGGAGAGAATTTTTCCGTATCGATGCCGTTGATGGTCACCGTAACCTGTTCCCCGGGAATCTGATAATTGTCCCAGAGGTAGGTCTTGATGTCCTCCGACACGGCGATGGTCCGCTGGCCCCAGTTGGTCAAAAACCGGAGCGCCCCGCCGGCATCAAAGACCCAATGGGCCGTGGTGACGAAGGGGAAGTGCATCAGCTTGTGGAGAATGCCGCACAGGAACCCGGGAATCCGGGCGTGGGCATGGACCACATCGGGTTTGGTTTCCCGAATCAGCCGCGCCATGCGGAACAGTGAGCGCATCATGGGCACCGGTGCCCGGCGGTGCATGGGAACGGACACGCAGCGGATGCCCGCCTGTTCCAGTTCTTCCACATACACCCCGCCGTTGGAGGCCACGATGACCTCATAGCCCCGCCGTTTCAGCTCCTTGCTCAGCTCCATGATATGGGTCTCTGCCCCGCCGATATCCATCCCCATGGTGGCCATGAGGATGGTTCGTTTCTGTTTCATACCGTTCCTCCGATCAGGAAACCGACATGATGCGGCCGTAGAAAGAACGATACTGGGTGTTCATGTTCTTCTGGGCGCCCACATTGATCTGGTAAGTTTTGTTCACCAGATACTGCCGGGCCTCGGTAATGGTACCGGTGGCCTCCACCGTCAGGTACACATCGTAGCGATCCTGAATGGTGCCCCACTGGGCCGTGCCGTCCGGGTAGGGAATGGCCGTTTCTGCGGGCACATCCTCGATGCCGGTGATGGTGCCAATCTGGTTGCCGGAATCGGAATCATACAGGGCATCCCCCTCCCGGAAAGCCGCCAGGGTGCTCTCTTTTCCCGCCGGGACCTGCACCACATAGGTGATGGTATCCGTTGCGGCGGCTGTGCCGGTTTTGTCCGACACGGCAAATTTATAGAATGCGCCGGCGCACAGTGCCGCCAACAGCAGGCACACCAGTGCGTCGAACCAGTTGAAATGATAGCTTTTTTCCTTCATCGATTATTCGCCCCTTTCCAAAGAGATCACATAGCCCACGCCGGAATAGCAGGGGCCGGACACATTCACCTGCGTGCCTACTGTGAGGGTGAATCCGCTGTCTGCCGTGATGGCAGTTCCGGAGGTGTTCATATTGCAGGACACCGTCACAAGAATGTTCTCATATCGGTCCATAGGGGCGTTCATCAGCGTCCCCGTTTCCTCGTCCACCACCTGGAAGGTGTAGGGAATGGCCTGGGCAGAGACCACCGTGCCAATGGCATAGTTCTTCGCGCCGTCTTTCAGCGCATCCCCCGGCTGCACCAGTTCCGTGGTGCCTGCGGGCATCTTCTGCAGTTCCACCACATATTCCATCGTGGTGCCGCTGCTGGGCACAATCTCCACATCGTTGGGTTTCAGGATTAAAAAGACGATCACTGCCGCAGCCAGCACCGCGGCCACGATCACAATATCAAAAATGCTGATCTTCAGCGGTTTCTTTTCCTGTTCCATGGTCAGTCCTCCAATACTTTGTCATACACGGCCTCAATGTTCCGGGCAAAAATCTCCCCGGTGAACCGCTGCCGGTAGATCTCCTCTGCCCGGCGTTTCATATAGGCCAGTTTCTCCGGGTCGTCCATCAGACCCGCAATCCGCTGTGCCATGGCGGCGCTGTCCCGACTGGGGAACAGGTAGCCGTCTTCGCCCTCGTCCACCATCCAGGGGTTGCCGCCGTAATCACTGGCCACCACGGGAATGCCCATGCTGAAGGCCTCGATCATGGCCAGGCTGGAGGCCTCGGTGCCGTACGAGGCGTTCAGCTGCACATCCAGCAGGCTGAGAATCGGCGCCACATTCCGCACAAATCCCACAAACACCACCTGCTCTTCCAGGCCCAGTTCTGCCACCCGCTGCCGGACCACCGGCTCAAAGGCGCCTTCCCCGGCAATCAGCAGTTTCACCTGCCGGCCCTGGTCTTTCAGCTGTTTCACGGCATCCACAATGTACAGATGACCTTTATAGTCCTCGATGCGGGCCATAATGCCCAGGACAAACTCCCCCGGTGCAATGCGGTACTGCTCCCGCAGGGGCGCAAGTTCTGCCTCCGGCACCCGGGCCACGGCCTCCACGCCGTTGAGCATGGTGTCAATCAGCTCCGGGGAAATGCCGCCGTCCGTCAGATTTTCCCGGCAGGCCGGACTGACGGCAATGATGCGGTCGGCATAGTGTTCGTTGAGGGTCTTGTTCACCCAGCGGCCCGGATTCTTTTTGATCCGATCCGGCACGGGGAAGGCGGAATGGCGGGTATAGACGATCTTGGCGCCGGTGCCTTTGGCGGCAATCCGCCCGGACATGGCTCCGTGGGTATGAACCACCTGGGGCTGTTCTGCCCGGATCACCCGTTTCAGCGCCCGCACCGCCTGCAGGGAAAAGGACTTGTCCCCCATGCCGGGCACTTCGATCACCGGGGTATCCAGTTTCTCGATTTCCGGCCGGAGCTGGCTGTTCTCCGGCAGCACCACTTTCACCTGATAGCGTGTCCGGTCATAATATTTAAGAAAGTTGATGAGGCAGCGTCCCGCGCCGCCGATGTTGGTGTCGCTGATGATATTGAGTACTTTGATCACGCCGGTTCCTCCTCCCGCAGCTTGGTATAAAGCAGATAGATGCCCAGGAATGCCCAGAACATGAGCATCACCCGGTAGTTATAAAATGTATAGTCGAACATACTCTGGAGCATAAAGCCGCCGATGGCCGCAATACCTGCCGACTGGAACATCCGGTTCTCCCGGCGCTCCTCCCGGCTGACTGCCGTGGCCAGGGTCCGCACTGTGGAAAACACCACCAGAACCAGCAGCACGATGCCGCACACGCCGGTATCGCACATGGTCTGCAGGAACAGGTTGTGGGCGTGGGGGGCGGAAATATGGCTGTAAGAATACAGGGGATACAGGGTATTATAGGCCGCCTGGCCGGGGCCTACCCCGGAGAACCAGAACTCCTTGAGCATAGCGATGGTGCCCATCCAGATATACACCCGGTAAGAGGTGGAAGTGTCCCCCATATCTCC
>UMIP01030213.1_pt1 | contig 31467 bp, 28 predicted proteins | sample 1965751 | NCBI WGS metagenome assembly UMIP01 (sample SAMEA4836117, study PRJEB28245) | human gut metagenome | biome: gut microbiome; material: fecal sample | place: Denmark | collected 2008
GCAAGCCTTGATTTTACTGAGCTAAAGATTCCGAGAGATTATTGCAGGAAAAAAGGAGGACTTACGTATGGGATTGATAAAAGCGGCAATGGGCGCAGCTGGCGGTGTAATGGCGGATCAGTGGAAGGAGTATTTTTACTGTGAAGCTCTTCCGGTTGATGTTCTGGCGGTAAGAGGGCGCAAGAAGGTATCCGGCAGATCAAGCAACAAGGGCGGCGACAATGTGATTTCCAACGGTTCCCTGATCGCAGTTGCAGACGGTCAGTGTATGTTGATCGTAGACCAGGGTAAGATCGTGGATGTTTGTGCAGAACCCGGTGAATATACATATGATATGTCTACAGAACCGTCTGTTTTTGCAGGAAGCTTAGGTTCCAGTATCGGTGCGGTGTTCAAAAATATCGGCAAGCGTTTTACTTTCGGCGGCGAGACACCAAAGGAGCAGAGGGTTTATTATTTCAATACAAAGGAAATTACCGGCAATAAATACGGGACTCCGTCTCCGGTTCCGTTCCGGGTGGTAGATGAACGGGCAGGCATCGATCTGGATATCGGTATCCGCTGCTTTGGCGCCTACAGCTACAGAATCACGAATCCGTTACTGTTCTACACCAATGTCTGCGGTAATGTATCAGAGGATTATACCCGTGATAAGATTGATGATCAGTTAAAGTCAGAGCTGTTGACAGCGCTGCAGCCCGCCTTTGCAAGGGTTGGGGAAACCGGTGTCCGTTATTCCGGTCTGACTGCCCATACAAAGGAGATCTCGAAAGCATTAAACGATGAGCTTTCTGCAGAATGGAAGGATGTCCGTGGTCTGGAGATCGTTTCCTTTGGCGTATCTTCCGTCAAGGCAAGTGAAGAAGACGAGCAGATGATCAAAGAGATGCAGCGTGAAGCTGCATATATGGATCCGACCCGTGCAGCCGGCGCCCTGTCCCGTGCCCAGGCTCAGGCAATGACAGCAGCTGCTTCCAATACGTCAGCCGGTCCTGCAATGGCATTTATGGGAATGGGCATGGCACAGCAGGCAGGCGGCATCAATGCGCAGAGCCTGTATGCGATGGGGCAGCAGCAACAGATGGCGGCACAGCAGGCAGCAGCGAGTGCGGCAGCACAGCAGGCAGCGGCAGCACCGAAGATGGAAGCTCCTGCAGGGGGCTGGAAATGCAGCTGCGGCGCAGTAAACACCGGCAAATTCTGTGCAGAATGCGGTCAGCCCAAGCCTGTTGACGATACCTGGACCTGCAGCTGCGGTGCAGTCAACAAAGGCAGATTCTGTTCCGAATGCGGAAAGCCCAAACCGGCTGCAGTAAAACAGTATAAATGCAACAAGTGCGGCTGGGTTCCGGAGGATCCCACCAATCCGCCGAAATTCTGCCCGGAGTGCGGAGACCCCTTTGATGTAGGAGATGTACAGAACTGATCCAAAGAGATACAGGGATGATTACGATTCTGAGAGGGGATGAGCTGTTATGGCGGAACAAATTACCAATTATCAGTGTCCGGCCTGTACCGGACCGCTGCATTATTCGGAAAGCCTTGGCAAGTTGAAATGTGATTACTGCGGTACGGAGTATGAAGTCGCAGAAATCGAAGCGATGTATGCCAAGAAGGAAGAAAAATCTGTCGAAGCTCAGAAAAAGGCAGAAAAAGAGACGGAACAGAAAAAGCAACAGCAGGCAAAGGCGGCCGAAGAGGGCTGGGATACTTCGGATATCAACGACGACTGGGGCAAGGATGCAGCCGGCATGAAGAGCTACAACTGTCCCTCCTGCGGCGCGGAGCTGATCTGCGATGAGACGACTGCTGCAACCTCCTGTCCCTACTGCGGGAATCCGACTGTTGTGCCCGGACAGTTTTCCGGTGTATTGAAGCCGGATTATGTGATCCCGTTTAAGGTCAGCAAAAAAGAAGCAATCGAAAAACTGAAAATGCACTATAAGGGAAGACCTTATTTGCCGAAATCCTTTAAGGACGACAACCATATCGAAGAGATCCAGGGCGTTTATGTTCCGTTCTGGATGTTCGACGGCAAAGCCTCCGGAGAAGCATCCTATAAGGCTACGACATCGAAGGTATACGAAAAGGGTGATGAAGAGATTACGGAAACCCGTCATTATGAGGTATCCCGTGCCGGCTCCATCGGCTTTGAGAAAATTCCGGTGGATGCGTCATCCAAAATGCCGGATGATCATATGGATTCCATCGAGCCCTATGATTACAGCGGGTTAAAGGAGTTTTCCACTGCATATCTGCCGGGCTTTCTTGCAGACAAATATGATGTGAGTGTCAAGGACAGCCAGAAGCGTGCGGATACGCGCTGTGCCAGCACACTGGAGGATGCCCTTCGGGGAACGGTAACCGGATATGACTCCTGTACTCTTGAGCACAAGCAGATCGATTTAAAGCGCGGCAAGGTACATTATGCACTGCTTCCGGTCTGGATGCTGCATACGAAATGGAACGGACAGGATTTTTTGTTTGCGATGAACGGTCAGACCGGCAAGATGGTCGGCGACCTTCCGACGAGCAAAGGAAAGTTCTGGGGATTGTTTGCGGCCATTGCAGCACCGATGACGGTTGTGCTGACGATCATTTTGATGCTGTCGTAAGGGGGAGAAAGAGATGAAGAAAAAACCGAACGGATTTGTTTCTGTGCTGCTGGCCCTTTGTCTTCTTCTGGCTCCGATGACAGTTTTTGCGGAGAGCAATGCACAGTTAAATTATGTAACGGATGATGCCGGGATCCTGACAGACAGTCAGTGGGAAGATCTGGAGCAGCGTGCACAGCAGGTTTCCGAAGAATATCAGTGCGGCGTCTATATGATAACGGTTGATGATTATACGGATTACAGCACGGAGAGCGTATATACCGCAGATTATACCATCTATCATGACTATGAGATGGGCATGGGAGAGGACCGGGACGGCATTATGATCCTGCTGAGCATGGAGGATCGGGATTATGCGATGTTTGTATACGGTCCGAAGGCTTCTGAGGTGTTCAACGCGTATGGTCAGGAACAGCTGGAAACCTATTTCCTGGATAATTTCCGGGATGACGACTGGTATGGAGGCTTTGGTGACTATATCGATGCCTGCAGCAATTACTTACAGCTTGCAGAGCAGGGAACACCTGTCAGTGCGCCCGAGGGATACGATTCCGGTGACTATGAGGATTATGAAGCGACTCCCGGAGAAAATTTCGGAGTGAGCTTTTTAATGGCACTTGGAATTTCCTGTGTGATTTCTATCATTATCTGTCTGCTGCTGCTGTTGAAGATGCACACGGTGCATCAGAAAACAGAAGCGAACGATTATGTCTCCGAAAAGCTAAAGCTGAGCCGGAAAGAGGATCGTTACACCCACACGACCCAGACAAGACGCAAAATTGAGAGAGAAAGCTCTTCCTCCTCAAGTACCCAAAGCGAAAGCGGTGGAGGAGGCTCAGGACGAAGCGGAAAGTTCTAAGCAGAGCAAATCAGAATGGAAAAAGCGACCGACGGGAGAATTTCTTCCTGCTGGTCGCTTTGCGTTATTCATGACAATAGAATGCTCGCAGAGCGTGCATTCTATTGTTGCTTCTTCATCGGGTGCACTGTCCAAGAAACGCGCAGATCTCATCGATCAGCGCAGCGTTGTCATACTTGTGGTAGTTATCATAAAACGCATAGAAGCTTCCCTTGATGAGCATGGAGAGGCGAATGTTGAACTGCATATTGTCTGTATAGTCCGGTTTCAGGCGGTAAATATATTCCCGGATCGACGAATCGACGAGGTCTGGGAGAATATGCGCCTGCGAACCGGAGAACAGAAGCTGGATCAGATTGATCTGAGAAAAGAAGCCCGTTGTGATTTCCCTTGTGAACACATCGGGCTTTTCCAGTACATTTTCCGGTTTGGAAATACTGTTTAAAATATTGGTGAGCACCTCTTTCCCGATCTGCTCGGAAAGGTCGTAAATATCCTGATAATGGAGATAAAAGGTGGCTTTGCTGATCTCTGCGAGGGCGGCAAGTTCCCGCATCGTGATTTTTTCGATCGGCTTTTGGGCACGCAGCATCAGAAATGCATTCTTGATGGCGCGTTTGGTTTTGATTTCCCGTTGATCCAAAAGAATTCCCTCCTTTCTGGACAATTTGCCCGAAACGTCCAGTATTGTAACAAGGGGCAGGATTGTCGATTGTGCCGGAAACGCTCCGGCTGGTATGATAATACCATCAGTATACGGCGCAAATAGACACCCGTCAAGAAAATCAACGACGCGTTTTTGCGAATGGCGCGAGGAAGCTGTAACTGCAGATCAGAAAAGCAGGTTGCAAAAAATGATTTTTGCGGACGGAGAGAGATGAAAGGAAGAAGAACATGGATTTTTACGGATTTTATACCGGACAGGAATTTGAAGCTTATAAATATCTGGGTGCCCATTACACGAAGGAGCGCACGACGTTTCGGACGTTTGCCCCCTCTGCAGCGGGCGTGGAGCTTGTATTAAACGGACAGGGACACGGAATGCAGCGGGTGCATGACGGCAACTTTTATGAAATTACACTGGACCAGGTAAAAGAAGGGGACCTGTATGAATTCCGTATCTGGCACAGGGATGGTTCCTGCCAGGAGCACTGTGATCCCTACGGGTTTGGAATGGAGCTTCGCCCGGCACATAAATCAGTGGTACGGGATCTTAACCGTTATGCATTTACCGATGAAAAATGGTTAAAGGATCGGGAGGATATCAGCACGAAGCCCCTCAATATTTATGAGGTACATGCTGGCTCCTTTAAAAAGCCGGGTACAGGACAGACCGACTGGTATACCTATGAGGAGCTGGGAGAGGTTCTGATCCCGTATCTGAAGGAAAGTGGCTATAACTGTGTGGAATTTCTTCCGCTGAGCGAGCATCCCTGCGATGAAAGCTGGGGATATCAGAATACGGGATTTTTTGCTCCGACTGCCCGGTATGGTACGGCAGAGGGATTACAGAAGCTGGTGGATCAGATGCATCAGAATGGAATTTATGTGCTGCTGGATTTTGTACCGGTACACTTTGCCACAGACGATTACGGTTTGAAACGTTACGATGGCGGAGAGCTGTACGAATATCCGAGCAGGGATGTTGGAGTGAGTGAATGGGGAAGCTGTAATTTTATGCATTCCCGTGGGGAGGTGCGCTGCTTTTTACAGTCTGCGGCGTATTACTGGATGAAGGAGTTCCATTTTGACGGTATCCGGATGGATGCCATCAGCCGGATCATTTACTGGCAGGGGGATGAACGGCGCGGCGTAAACGGTAATGCAGTTGACTTTATCCGTTTTATGAATAAAGGGTTGAAAGAGCGCGTTCCGAACTGTATCCTGGCGGCGGAGGATTCTACGAATTTCCCCGGCGTAACGGCGCCCGCTGATCAGGGCGGACTTGGATTCGATTTAAAATGGAACATGGGCTGGATGCACGACACGCTGGAATATTTTCAGCTCGATCCGTCGGCGCGCACGGAAGCGTACCACAAGCTGACCTTTTCAATGATGTATGCGTATAACGAGCATTATCTGCTGCCGCTTTCCCACGATGAGGTAGTGCATGGAAAGGCGACGATTCTGCAGAAGATGAACGGCGATTACGAACGGAAATTCCCACAGGCACGCGCCATGTACGCCTATATGATGCTGCATCCGGGTAAAAAGCTGAATTTCATGGGCAACGAAATCGGGCAGTTCCGGGAATGGGATGAAAAGCGGGAGCAGGACTGGAACCTGCTGGATTTCCCGATTCACGAAGCGTTCTATCATTATATGAAGGAACTGAATCACCTTTATCTCGATCACCCGGCGCTCTGGGAAAAGGACTTTAACCGCGACGGTTTTACCTGGCTGGACTGCCATCAGGAGGGGCGCGTGATCTACGCGATGCAGAGAATGGCGGGCGACCAGACCGTGATCGGCGTATTCAATTTTTCCGTTCAGCCGCAAAACGGCTATGCCGTACCGCTGCAGAAAGACGGCAGCTATCGCGTGCTGCTTAACAGCGATTGGGAGTGCTTTGGCGGCAGCAAAAAACGGGAAGAGCTGGTATATGAGAACGGCTGTGTATTAGACCTCTCGCCCTTTAGCGCAGTGCTGTTAGTTAACGGTTGAAAAACCTGTCTTGCAATGCTATACTAACATTATCTTTTTGTACCTGCAGGCGATCGCGCTGCATTCATAACAAAGCACAGGCATTTTCAATGCACTGCAACGAAGGAGAATACACGAAATGGAACAGTATAAACAGGAATTTATCGAATTTATGGTGGACAGCAATGTCTTAAAGTTTGGCGATTTTACGTTGAAGAGCGGACGTAAGTCCCCGTTTTTCATGAATGCGGGCGCTTATGTGACCGGCACACAGCTGCGCAGACTGGGCGAATATTATGCAAAGGCGATTCATGACAACTACGGACTGGATTTTGACGTGCTGTTCGGACCCGCATACAAAGGCATTCCGCTGACCGTTGCGACGACGATGGCCATCAGCGAGCTTTACGGCAAGGATATCCGTTACTGTTCCAATCGTAAGGAAGTAAAGGATCATGGCGACACCGGTATTTTACTGGGCAGCAAGTTAAAGGACGGCGACCGCGTTGTTATTATTGAGGATGTAACGACCTCCGGCAAGTCCATCGAAGAAACCTTCCCGATCTTAAAAGCACAGGCAGATGTGGAGATTGTTGGACTGATGGTTTCCTTAAACCGCATGGAGCGCGGACTTTCTTCTGAGAAGAGCGCGCTGGAAGAGATCAAAGAGAAGTACGGTTTTGACGCCAATGCCATCGTAAGCATGGCAGAGGTGACAGAATATCTGTATAACAAGCCCTACAAGGGACAGGTTTATATTGATGATACCTTAAAGGCTGCGATCGACGCTTATTACGCGCAGTACGGTGCAAAATAAGGAGGTTCAACCAATATGGAAGAAAAGACCTATAAGCTTTTGGGCGGCAGCGGCGCTTTGAACATCGCGGTCGGCGCGGTTGTGCTGGTTTCCGGGATTGCAAGCGGCGTGCTGCTGATCGTAAACGGCGCAAGACAGCTGGCGCATCGGGGCAAACTGATTTTCTGAGAATGCAGGAGATAGGATTTTTACGCAGTTCCCGGTTACAGATAGGGAACTGCGTAAGCGAAGCTTTTCGGAAAGGAGACCGGCGTGCGCAGGCATTACATTTTTACCGATAAGAGGGAATCCAAAAAGGGGATATTGTCAGCAATGCTGGGGGCAATGTCCCTGATTTCTGTTTTCCTGACCGTCTATTTTACCTGGCAGAATCATGGGACGGCATATGTGCGCTACGGCGTGGTGGCACTGCTGTGCCTGATTTTTTCTGCGGCAGGTCTGGTAATTGGAATTATGGCGAAGCTGGAAGAGGATAAATTTTATCTGTTCGCCTGGATTGGCATTGTGTTGAACGCCCTGACCCTGTTGGGGATCGGGGGGATTGTGGCAGTAGGAGTGTATGGATTATGACAGTAATGGAAGAACGGTTTGAGCTTGCCTCACAGCGTATTTTGGAAATCGAAAAAGAAAAACGGATGCCGGAGCAGTTTCAACGCTATTTTGCAGAAAACGCGGACTACCTGGGCGTTCTGCTCGAAGAATACAAATGGATAGCGTCCGGGGCGATGCGGGAAGCCTCTCTGCAAGAGCTGGAACGGCACAACGAAAGCTGCTTCATCGACCTGATGGGACGCAATTATGAGACGAGCTATGCAAACCCCGACTGGGCGTATGCACAGCTTGGCGAAACCTTTGGACAGCTGCTTTCTGCAGTTGCGGCGGAGCTGCGCAGCCTGCCTGCGTTTATTTATGAACAGGATCTGGAAGGCATCACGATCCGCCTGGAGCTGTTTGTCGAAATTTACTGTGCGTTTGCAGAAAGCTTCGAGGAGACAAAAGAAGCACCGGAATATTCCCAGATCCGGGATATTTTCTACTGGTTTGCAAGCGACTATGCGGAGCTGACTGCAGAGCATGCGATCCGCCATACCGTGGACTGGGGACAGAGATTTGCGCTGGACATCATCGAAAACGCAGACCTGTCTGATATCCGTTACCTGTTCTGGTTCGGGGAATATATCGCGGATGACCAGTGGAAGCTGGCAGAGCATTTGAATGGTCTGCCGGAAGAAAAAATTCAGAAAATCGCAGACACCTACACGGAGGGCTTTCGCAAGGGCTTTGAGCTGGCAAAGAAGCCTCTGGACAAAAAGAAATCCGTCCAGATCCGTTATCCTCTGGGCTTTGAGCGTGTCGTAAAAGCTGCAATTGAAAACTTCAGAAAAATGGGCTTAGAGCCTGTCATCGCCCGCACACCTGCGAGCTTTGCAGAGGGACGCAGAGTGTTCCGGCTCGGATTTTTCGGCGGTGCAGTGAACCGGCAGTTCGACTATGACCATGAAAACGACAAGGCACTGTACCTGGACAAAAAATATGTCCACAGGATGCTGGAATGCCGCAAAAATGCGTGGGAAGAGTACAAAGATATGGCGGTTGTCCATGCAGGTCCCGCTGTCATCGAAGCATTCGGCGAAGAGCCCTTCGAGCCTGCGAGCAAGGAGCATCTGCTCACCTTATCGGCCGAACAGCAGAAGCTGTATGTCGAATATCAGAGCCAGGCGGGTGCGATGACGAACGAATATATCGACCCGGAGGAAAGAAGCTTTACCTGTATCGCGTTCCCGGTTCCGGGCATCGGCGAGCATTTCCCGGAGATTTTCGACGAAGTGTTAAAGATCAATACGTTGGATTACAAGACCTACGAGACGATTCAGCAGCACCTGATCGATGCGCTGGATAAGGCAGCGTGGGTGGAGATCAAGGGGCGCGGCGACAACCACACGGATATGAAGGTCATGCTCCATACGCTCAACAACCCTGCGCAGGAAACGAATTTTGAAAACTGCGTGGCGGACGTCAACATTCCGGTTGGGGAAGTGTTCACCTCTCCGAAGCTGACCGGAACAGAAGGCGTTTTGCATGTACCGCAGACGTTTTTGCGCGGTATGCAGTATAACGATCTGGAGCTGCAGTTTAGGGATGGCATGATTACCAAATACACCTGCCGTAACTTTGAAAAGGAAGCAGAAAATGAAAAGCTGCTGCAGGATGGTGTGCTGTATCATCATGATACGCTGCCGATCGGCGAATTTGCTATTGGTACGAACACGACTGCTTATATGGTGGCGCGCCGTTATGAAATCAATGACAAGCTTCCGGTGTTGATTGCAGAAAAGACCGGCCCCCACTTCGCAGTGGGTGATACCTGCTACAGCTATGAAGAAGACCGCATGACTTATAATCCGGATGGCAAGGCGATCATCGCGCGGGACAACGAGGTGTCCGCGCTTCGTCATACCGATCCGGAAAAGGCATATTTTAACTGCCACACAGATATTACGATCCCGTACGCAGAGCTGGCAGAGGTAACAGCAGTATGTGCAGACGGCACCAGGATTGGCCTGATCAAGGACGGATTTTTCGTACTGGACGGCACGGAAGAATTAAATTTGCCGCTGTATCAGGGATAAACATCTTACAGTTCACACGCGCTATTCGCGGGAAGGTGCGTTACAGTTCACCCGCGCCATTCGCAAAAACGCGTCTTCGACGCTCTCCGCTGCGTTGCAGCTCCTTTTGCTCATAAAATAGCGCTCCCTTCGTACCGTTTGGGGGCAGATTTTCATGCGAGCATGAAATCTGCCCCCAAACGGTACGAGTGAACTGTAATACAAAAATAGGTTGCATCTGCCAAAAAAGTTTAGTACACTGTAGATTGATAAGTTGCGACATATTTTGACAGGAGGATAAAAGCACATGGCACAGGTCAGTATTGTAATGGGCAGTGATTCCGATATGCCTGTAATGGCAAAAGCAGCTGAGATTTTGGACAAATTCGGTATTTCCTATGAAATGCGGATTATTTCTGCACATCGGATGCCCGATACTTTTTTTGAATATGCACAGACCGCGGAGGAGCGGGGCGTAAAGGTGATTATTGCCGGCGCCGGTATGGCAGCTCATCTGCCGGGTATGTGCGCTGCATTGTTTCCGATGCCGGTGATCGGTATCCCGATGCACACGACGTCTCTGGGAGGCAGGGATTCCCTGTATTCCATCGTTCAGATGCCCTCCGGTATCCCGGTGGCGACCGTTGCGATCAACGGCGGTGCAAACGCAGGTATTCTGGCGGCGAAGATTTTAGCGGTTTCCGATCCGGAGCTTCTTGCAAAGCTCAAGGCTTACAGCGCAGAGATGAAAGACGGCGTACTGAAAAAGGATGCAAAGCTGCAGGAATGCGGCTATCACAACTACACAAAATAAACAGGTGCACAGGCACGGTATGGAGGATCAGATGGATTACAAGAGTTCTGGAGTGGATATTGAAGCCGGATACAAATCGGTGGAACTGATGAAACAGTATGTAAAGACGACAATGCGCCCGGAAGTGCTTGGCGGACTGGGCGGTTTTTCCGGTGCATTTTCCCTGGAAAAGATCAAGGATATGGAAAAGCCTACCCTGGTATCCGGTACAGATGGTGTCGGAACCAAGATCAAGCTCGCCTTTCTTATGGACAAGCATGATACCATCGGTATCGACTGCGTTGCCATGTGCGTAAACGATATTGCATGCGCAGGCGGCGAACCGCTGTTTTTCCTGGACTATATCGCATGCGGCAAAAATATTCCCGAGAAGATCGCAGAGATCGTAAAAGGCGTATCCGCAGGCTGTGTACAGTCGGAAGCTGCCCTGATCGGCGGCGAGACAGCAGAACATCCCGGACTGATGCCGGAGGATGAGTACGATCTGGCTGGTTTTGCAGTCGGCGTAGTGGATGAAAAAGACCTGATTACCGGCGAAAACTTAAAGCCCGGTGACGTGCTGATTGGCATGGCAAGCTCCGGCGTGCATTCCAACGGCTTCTCTCTGGTTCGTAAGGTATTCGACATGACCGTTGAAAGCTTAAACACCTATTATGATGAGCTGGGCGCAACCATGGGCGAGACCCTGCTGGCTCCGACACGCATCTATGTTAAGGCGTTAAAGGCAGTCAAAGAAGCCGGCGTAACCGTAAAGGCATGCAGCCATATCACCGGCGGCGGCTTTTATGAAAACGTGCCCCGTATGTTAAAAGAGGGTACCCATGCGGTGATCAACAAAAACAGCTATCCCATTCCTCCGATCTTTACCCTGATGGCGAAAAAGGGCAATATCGAAGAGCATATGATGTATAACACCTATAACATGGGACTGGGTATGATCGTCGCAGTAGATCCCGCTGATGTGGATAAGACCATGGAAGCAATGAAATCTGCAGGCGATACCCCTTATGTGGTAGGCACCATCGAAGCAGGCGAAAAGGGAGTGACCTTATGTTAAGGCTTCTGGTCTGTGTCTCAGGCGGAGGCACGAACCTGCAGGCGATTTTCGATGCGATTGACGCGGGAAAAATCCGCAATGCCGAAATCGCAGCGGTGATCAGCAACAACCCGGGCGCATATGCGCTGGAACGTGCGCGGCAGCATAATGTGGAAGCAATCTGTCTTTCTCCGAAATCTTTCGAGAGCAGAGAGGCATTCAATCATGCCCTGACCGAAAAGGTAAAGGAAATCGCGCCGGATCTGATCGTGCTGGCAGGATTTTTAGTCGCTGTTCCGGCAGAGATGATCGAAGCGTTCCCAAACCAGATTATCAATATCCATCCGTCGCTGATCCCTGCGTTTTGCGGCGTTGGCTTTTACGGTCTGCATGTCCATGAGGGTGTGCTTGCGCGCGGTGCAAAAGTGACCGGCGCGACGGTGCATTTTGTGGACAACGGAATGGATACCGGTCCGATTATCTTACAGAAGGCGGTTGAAGTGCAGCAGGGCGATACACCCAAGAGTCTGCAGCAGCGGGTCATGGAGGAAGCGGAATGGAAAATTTTGCCCCAGGCCATCGACCTGATTGCCCAGGGCAGAGTAATCGTTGTGGATGGAAAGACGATTATCGCATCGTGATGCAAAATTGCATCGCATAACAGCGAAAGCGCCTGAAAATATGGAGGTTCATATGAAAATTCTGATTGTGGGAAGCGGCGGCAGAGAGCATGCGATCGCTGCAAGCGTGGCAAAGAGCCCGAAAGCAGAGAAGATTTACTGTGCGCCCGGCAACGCCGGAATTGCGCAGCTGGCAGAGTGCGTTCCGATCGGCGCGATGGAATTTGACCGTCTGACCGAGTTCGCAAAGGAAAAAGAGATCGACCTCGTTATCGTCGGCATGGATGATCCGCTTGTCGGGGGCCTGGTAGACCAGCTGGAAGCAGCCGGGATCCGTGCATTCGGTCCTCGCAAAAATGCGGCGATTCTGGAAGGCAGCAAGGCATTTTCCAAGGAACTGATGAAAAAATACAACATTCCGACGGCTGCCTATGAAGTGTTCGACAAGGCAGAGGATGCGCTGGAATATCTGCATACCAAAGCGAAATTCCCGATCGTTTTAAAGGCGGATGGCCTTGCACTTGGAAAAGGTGTTTTAATCTGCAGCACGTTGGAAGAAGCGGAAGACGGCGTATGCACGATTATGACAGATAAGAAATTCGGCACAGCCGGCAACAAGATGGTCATCGAAGAGTTCATGACCGGACGCGAGGTTTCCGTGCTGTCCTTTACAGATGGCAAGACCATCCAGATCATGTCCTCCGCCCAGGATCACAAGCGCGCAAAGGACGGCGATCAGGGCTTGAACACCGGCGGCATGGGCAATTTTTCTCCGTCTCCGTTCTATACAAAAGAGGTTGATGCGTTCTGTAAAAAATATATCTATCAGGCTACCGTCGATGCAATGTCTGCGGAAGGACGCACCTTTCAGGGTGTAATTTTCTTCGGCCTGATGCTGACACCTGACGGCCCGAAAGTGCTGGAATATAATGTCCGCTTCGGTGATCCGGAAGCGCAGGTTGTGCTGCCGCGTATGAAAAACGACATTCTGGACGTTTGCGAGGCATGTATCGACGGTACGCTCGATCAGCTCAAGTTGGAGTTTGAAGACAATGCGACAGTTTGTGTTGTGCTGGCATCGGACGGTTATCCGTTAAAATACGACAAGGGACTCCCGATTTCCGGCCTGGAAGCCTTTGACGGAAAAGACGATGTGTTCTGTTTCCATGCAGGAACCAGGTTTGCAGAAGACGGAAAGACGATCCTGACCAACGGTGGACGTGTGCTGGGTATCACAGCGAAGGCGCCTACCTTAAAGGAAGCGCGCGCAAAAGCGTATGCAGCGACCGAATGGGTCAATTTTGCCAACAAATATATGAGACACGATATCGGTAAAGCGATCGACGAAGCATAATATACCGATAGAGCACTGGCGACAGGCGAAATCGGAAGCCTGGCTGAGGAGTTTGGAAAAGAGAAAAGGTCCGCAGAGACCTTTGCGGATCGGAATCAGAAAGGTACGTAAATTAGAATGATGAAATGGACGACCAAGTTCAGCACTGTGCTGGGATGTGCACTTGCTGCGGTATTTTTATTTACATCCACAATGGAAGTCGGCGCTGTGCCGCTGACCTCTTCCCCGAGCGGAACGACAACGACCACAACAACCGACACCAATGCTGCAGAGGACGGAAACGCTGATGCAGCCGCAGAGGATAACGCCGCAGAGGATAATGCCGCAGAGGATAACGCAGCAGTGACAGCTGCTGCAGGAACCGTTACCAGCGCAACCGTAACCTCTTCCAGCGTTAATATCAGAAGCGAAGCTTCCACCAGCGCAAGCGTTGCAGGTAAGGCAGCCAGCGGACAGGAGCTGACCGTTACCGGCGAGACACAGGGCAGCGACGGCAAGACCTGGTATGCAGTAACATTTGATAATGTAAGCGGATATATCCGTTCCGATCTGGTAGAGGCACATGTGTCGGAGGCGACAGCAGAGCCGGCTGTTGACGAAACTCAGGAGACGGAGGAACCGGAGGAGGAGCCGATCGTAGACAACTCCGCAGATTATTCCGTCGCCTTTGAGGATGACGGAAGCGGCAGCAGTGCATGGTATCTGCATGATAATACTATGGGAACCAGATATCAGGTCAGTGACCTGCTGAATGCAGAGGAGACCAACAAGAACAACCAGGCGACCATCGACCAGACCGCAAAGAGCATGCGCTTTGTCGTTATTCTGATGGCGTTTGTAATCGTAGTTCTGATTATCGTTGTAACAATCCTGATCATCAAAGTCAGAAGCACGTATGAAGACTATGACGATTATGATGATGACGAAGAGGACGACGAAGATGACGAAGACGACGATGAGGATGAGGACGAGGAAGAAGAACGTCCGCGCCGCTTCGGCCGCAAAAAGCCTGCCCGTTATGTAGAAGAGGATGACGATGAGGACGATGACGAGGATGAGGACGAGGAAGAGGAAGAAGAGCGTCCGCGCCGCCGTCCGGCAAAGAAGGCTCCGGTAAAGAAGCCTGTCCGTCGCCCCAGAGTCGACGAATATGAAGACGAGGATGACGAGGATGAGGACGAGGAAGAGGAAGAAGAACGTCCGCGCCGCAAAAAGGGCAAATCCAAAGATTGGCAGTCCAGGAATTTCCTGGATGATGACGATCTTGAATTTGAATTCCTTGACCTGAAATAAATCTTCCAAAAAGCAAGCATTCAGAAAACAATAGAAGCACGTTCTGCGAACATGCTATTGTCGTGAATCCATGAAAAACATCCGGCTTTTGCTGCAAACTGCCCGCTGTCTGGCGGGAGCACAGGAAACAGCATTGCCGGGTGTTTTGTTTTATTCATGACAATAGCATGCTCGCAGCGCGTGCATGCTATTGTTGACTATTTTCAGGATTCTTGTTATAGTGTTTCTAGAACACTTTAAAGAGAAAATGGATGGGAGATCAGCATGATTCTGGAAGTAGATTTTAACAGCGAAGAAGCGTTATATATACAGCTGCGCAATCAGATCATTGTCGGGATTGCGACAAACAGGCTCAAGGAGGGAGAGTCCCTCCCGAGCGTGCGGCAGCTTGCAGAATCCATTGGGATTAACATGCATACAGTGAATAAGGCATATACCGTGCTCAAGCAGGAGGGCTTCGTCAAGGTGGACAGACGCCGCGGCGCAGTGATTGCAATTGATGCGGATCGAATCAGTGATCTGGAGCAGATGCGGGAGTCGATGCGGGTCATTCTGGCACGGGCAAGTTGTCGGAATATTTCCCGCGAGGAAGTACATGCTTTGATAGATGAGATTTATGAAGAGTATGGAGGACTATAACAGATGCAGTCACAGTTTACGGATAAGGCAAAAACTGCCCTGCTTTTGGCAGGGCGGGCGGCAAAAAGCCTGCATCAGAATTATGTTGGAACAGAGCATATCCTACTGGGCCTGATCAAAGAAGGAACCGGTGTGGCATCAAGGGTTCTGACGGAAAACGGGGCAAAAGAAGAGGCGATCCGGGAAATGATTCAGGATCTGCTGGCTCCGGAGACGCCCAATCCGGTCATAGAGCGGGACGGTTATTCCCCCCGGGCAGAGGAAGTTCTGGAGGAAAGCCACAGACAGGCGGAAAAGGCAGGCAGCGTGCTGACCGGAACGGAGCACATTTTGTTAGCGCTTTTAGGAGATGGGGATAATGTTGCAGTGCGGGTGCTGCAGACGCTGTCGCTGCCGCTGCAGAAAATCATGCGGGATACGCTCCTGGCAGCAGGACTGGACCCTACGGCGTACCGCGAAGAGCTGGGACGCAGGCAAAAAAAGAGCCAGACCGGGACGCTGGAGCTTTACAGCCGGGATCTGACGAAGCTGGCTGCACAGGGAAAGCTCGATCCGGTTGTCGGGCGCGATCAGGAGATTGGGCGCGTGATTCAGATTTTAAGCCGCAGGACGAAGAACAATCCGTGCCTGGTAGGAGAACCCGGTGTCGGCAAAACGGCGATCGTCGAGGGACTTGCGCTTCGGATTACGGAGGGCAGCGTGCCGGATACGGTAAAGGATAAACGGGTTCTGATGCTGGATCTGTCCGGGATGATCGCGGGAAGCAAATACCGCGGCGAATTTGAGGAGCGAATTCGTAAGGTCATCCGTGAGGTGACAGACGACGGAAATATTTTACTGTTTTTGGATGAGCTGCATACACTGATCGGTGCAGGCGGCGCAGAGGGGGCGATTGACGCTTCCAACATTTTAAAGCCGTCCCTTGCGCGCGGCGAGATTCAGCTGATCGGCGCGACAACGCTGGAAGAATACCGCAAATATATCGAAAAAGATGCTGCCCTGGAACGCCGTTTTCAGCCGGTTACGGTCGAAGAGCCGACGGAAAAAGAGGCGATCGGCATTTTACAGGGAATCGTTTCCAGATATGAAGAGCATCATAAAGTAAAGATTCTGCCGGAAGCCCTCGAGGCCGCAGTACATCTTTCCAATCGCTATATCAACGACCGGAAGCTCCCGGACAAGGCGATCGACGTGATGGACGAGGCGGCTGCTGCGGTGCACCTGCAGCGGATGCAGACGACTGACGAGGCAACAGACCAGGCAAAGGAAATCAAAACGCTGGACGAAAAGCTGGAGCAGGCAATCCGCGATCAGGATTTGGAGGAGGCCTCAAGACTAAAGCAAAAGCTAAAGGAGGCGCTCACCCGTTACGAAAAGCACCAGAAACGGCAGGAAAAGAGCCGCAAAAAGGGGCAGCCAGAGGTGACAGCAGAGGATATCGCAAAGGTCATTTCCACCTGGACAAAGGTTCCGGTGAGCCGCCTGACCGAAAAAGAGAGCGAACGGCTGTTAAAGCTGGAATCTATTCTGCACAAGCGCGTGATCGGACAGGAAGAAGCCGTATCGAGCGTTGCGCGGGCGATGCGCCGCGGCAGAGTCGGACTGCAGGATCCGAGACGACCGATCGGTTCGTTTTTGTTCCTCGGTCCCACAGGTGTCGGAAAGACGGAGCTTTCCAAGGCGCTGGCAGAAGCGATGTTTGGTTCGGAAAACGCGCTGATCCGCGTGGACATGTCGGAATATATGGAAGGGCACTCTGTTTCGAAAATGATCGGCTCGCCTCCGGGCTATGTCGGCTTTGACGAGGGCGGACAGCTTTCTGAAAAGGTTCGCAGAAATCCGTATTCGGTGGTTTTATTTGACGAAATCGAAAAAGCGCACCCGGATGTTTTCAATATTTTGCTACAGGTGCTGGACGATGGGCATATCACGGATTCCAGGGGTAGGAAGGTCAGCTTCAAAAATACCGTCATCATCATGACGTCCAACGCCGGTGCACAGCGGATTGTGGAGCCAAAAAATCTCGGTTTTGCGGCAAAAGAAGATGCGCAAAAGACTTACGAAAAGATGAAAGCTGGCGTGATGGAAGAGGTAAAACGCCTGTTCAAACCGGAATTTTTAAACCGGATTGATGAAACGATCGTATTCCATCAGCTGACAAAAGACGATATGAAGCGAATTATCAATCTGCTGGCGCAGAGCCTGATTACGCGCTGCCGGACGCAGCTGGATATCAGCCTGACACTGACACCATCGCTGAAAGAGCATATCGTAGAAAAATACAGCAACCTGAAAATGGGTGCAAGACCGTTAAAGAGAGCAATTCAGACGCTGATCGAGGACGCACTTGCGGAAGAAATTCTGTCGGGACGGGTAAAATCCGGCGATCATGTGAGTGCAGGCTTCCGCGAGAATAAAGTTGTTTTCAGCGTCAAAAACAAATAAACAGCAAACCGCCGCAAAGGCGGACAGGAGGACAAAAGAATGGCAGCAGTAGCAGAACTCATCAGAACAGAAGCAGACGGAAAGATCAGCTTCGGCAATCATCTTCTGCAGGAAAAGAGCAAGAAGGAGGGCTTTGAGGCCGGCGGCGATGAGTACAAGGTAAAGACTTTTAAAGAGATTACCAAGCTGGAAAGAAACGGCATGTTTGTCTATGAATCCGTGCCCGGCACGAGCGTAGAACATTTTGCGGAAAGCGAAAATGGCGTCAGCTTCACGGTAGAGGGCACAGAGGACGCGCAGATCACACTCGGTCTGGAGGAAGATACGGAATATGATGTAAAAATCAACGGTGAGGATGCGGGCAGAATGCGCACGAACCTCGGCGGAAAGCTGAATGTGAGCGTGGAGCTTGCTGGAATCGGAGAAGTAAAGGTAGAAATTTCAAAATAAATGGCAACCAAAATAAAAACCAGATTTTTCTGTCAGGAATGCGGCTATGAAACGGCAAAATGGCTGGGGCAGTGTCCGGGCTGTAAGGCGTGGAATTCCCTCGTAGAAGAACCGGTTTCTGTGACCGCAGGCGGAAAAGAGAAAAAGCAGGTGCTGTCCGGGGTGCAGAGCGTTCCGGAGGTGCTGAATGAAATTTCGATGGAAGAGGAAAGACGCACGGAAACCGGGATGGGAGAGCTCGACCGGGTACTGGGCGGCGGAATCGTTACCGGCTCGCTGACGCTGGTCGGCGGCGACCCGGGTATCGGCAAATCGACGCTTCTTTTGCAGATGTGCAGGAACCTTTCGTTAAAAAAGCAGCACATTTTGTATGTATCAGGCGAGGAATCCTTACGCCAGATCAAAATGCGCGCGATGCGGATCGGCGATTTTTCGGACACGCTGGAGCTGTTCTGTGAGACGAACCTGAATCGGATTGAAGAGGTAATTCAGCAGAAAAAGCCTCAGATCGTCATCATCGACTCCATCCAGACGATGTACAATGAAGCGGTCAGCGCAGCGCCCGGCAGCGTGTCGCAGGTGCGCGAATCGACTGGTGTTTTGCTGCGGCTGGCAAAAGGGCTCGGTATTTCGATTTTTATCGTCGGCCATGTGACCAAAGAGGGAACGGTGGCAGGTCCCAGAGTGCTCGAGCATATGGTGGATACGGTGTTGTATTTTGAGGGTGACCGACATGCATCTTACCGAATCCTCCGGGGTGTTAAGAACCGTTTTGGCTCAACCGATGAGATCGGTGTGTTTGAGATGCGCCAAGAGGGGCTGACAGAGGTGTTAAACCCGTCGGAATTTATGTTAAATGGCAGACCTGCAGGCGCGAGCGGCTCGGTCGTCTCCTGCTCAATGGAGGGGACTCGTCCGATGCTCACGGAGATTCAGGCGCTCGTCTGCCACAGCAATTTTGGCATTCCACGCCGTCAGACCACCGGAACGGATTTTAACCGCGTCAATTTGCTGATGGCGGTATTGGAAAAACGGCTTGGCATGCAGATCGGGGGGTGTGATGCTTACGTCAATCTGGCAGGCGGCATTCGGATTACAGAGCCTGCCATCGATCTTGGAATCGTGATGGCAATTATGTCGAGCTTCAAAAACAGCCCCGTCCCGGAGGGCGTTGTCGCCTTCGGGGAAGTGGGCCTGAGCGGGGAAGTACGTGCCGTTTCGATGGCGGAGCAGAGAGTGAGGGAGGCGCAGAAGCTCGGTTTCACAACCTGTATCCTCCCCCAGGTCTGTCTCGAAAAAATGCCGAAAATTTCCGGCATCCGATTAGTCGGTGTCCGCAGTGTTGCCGATGCCGCGCGGGAGCTGTAAGAACGCCCTACAGCGGCTGGTTGGGATAACCCGGAAAATAAAACGGAAGGGTCGCACCCGGAACAGGATATACCGCGATCTTGTCGTCGAACAGATTTTTTTCGGACGGCACTTCGTCGTTTTTGGAAACCGGATTGACACCGTCGGGAGAGAGGATGCAGTCATCCGCAAGGTCAGAAGGACGGTCTGATTCTGGAATTACAGGATACATGACAAAAACCTCCTTTTCATTGTTGGATTCAAAAAGCAATAGGAAAGCTTTTGGGATCAGTATGTATCTTTTTTGGGGAAAATATTCTATTGTTACAGTTCACTCGTACCGTTTGGGGGCAGATTTCATGCTCGCATGAAAATCTGCTTACAAAAGGTACGAATGGCGCGTGTGAACTGCAACATTTTGAAAAAGTAGTTGACAAAAGATACAGTGGTGCGATACAATATGATCAAGTTGAGAAGTTATCAACCCACAAAATCAGGCAGGATGTTTTCCGCAAGGAGGATGTCCTGCCATCCCCCCACAAAGATTCGATACCTGCTGATTTCGTGTCAGCAGGTTTTTTATTTGTTCATGACAATAGAATGCTCGCAGAGCGTGCATTCTATTGTTGCATAAAAAAGTTCGTTTCTATACAATGTTATACAATAAAAAACGCTCCGCGAGGATGCACACTCGACGCAAGGGTAGATGGTTGTCGAAGCAACCGCGCCTCGGCGCAAAAATATACTAAGGCACATTCTTTTTATATTTTATATGGAGAATACGAATGAAAAAAACGGTTTTAAAGGAAAATAATTCCTGCAGAATGCAGTGTATCGCAGAAGAAAATCTGGAACAGGAAATGGACAGCCAGGTAGAGCCGTTTCTGAAACAGGTTCAGATTTGCGGGTGGATGGAGGTCGCGCCCGAAGGTGGTGAATCGCAGGAGCGTGATGCGGCATCGGCAGACAGCACATCGCAAAAGCCTGAGAACGCGCCAGAGGACGGCGTGGCTCAGAAAAAAACAGCTAAGACGGGCGGTCTGTATTATGAACTGTATCCGCAGGAGACACAAAAAGGGACGATCGTGATCAGCTATGGCTTTACAGAGTCCTGCCTGAAATATCATGAATTGATTTACTATTTTTATCTGCAGGGATATCAGGTGGCGATTATGGATCACAGAGGGCATGGAAAATCCATGCGTGAAGTGGAAGATCACACAATTGTACACATTGGATTGTTTTCCCGATATGTAAAAGATCTGCACCGGTTCGTCAAAACAGTGGTGAAGCCGATGGCAAAAGGTCTGCCGCTGTATCTGTACGCACATTCCATGGGCGGCTGTATCGGCGCATTTTATCTGGAGCAGTACCCGGAGGATTTTGCCAAAGCGGTTCTGAATGCACCGATGTTGGGAGTAAATCTGGGCGGCGTGCCGTCCTGGGCGGCGCGGGTGCTGTGTGATTTTAAAGTGTTCGGAGGCAATGGGAAGGATCGTCTGCTCACACAGGGCACTTTTGATCCGGAAGAGTCTTTTGCGGATGCGTCCTGCAGCTCCGAAGCGCGCCATGATTATTATATGAAAAAACGGCGGGAGGATGAAAGCTGCCAGACCTCTTCAGGAAGCTATGAATGGGGCAGGGAAGCGATCAATGCCGGAAAATTTGTCATCAGCAAAAAGCAGGCGAAAAAGGTGAAGACGCCGGTGCTTTTATTTCAGGCGGGAAAAGATACGCTCGTAACGCCCGGAGCGCAAAAAGAGTTTATCAAGAGGATCCCAGATGGACAGCTGGTGGTTGTGCCCGATATCCGGCATGAAATTTACCGTGCGCCAAACAGCGTCCTGCAGCCGTATCTGGAAATGATTTTTGAATTTTATGACAGTGGGGAAAAAGTCCTGTAAAAAAGGAGGACCGGCAGAAGTTTTGCTTTCCTGCCGACGATATGAAAGCAAGACTTGTTGCGTATTGACCGCCGGGGTGGTATGATAGAAGAAATGCAGACGGGCATAGTTTGCACAGTTTTGAGCGAAATGGAGATTAGAATGGAACAGTTAGCAATTTTTGGCGGGGAGCCGGTTCGGAAGACACCGATTTCCTATGGGCACCAGTATATTGATGATGCGGACATAGAAGCGGTTGCAAATGTGCTGCGCAGCGATGCGCTCACCTGTGGACCGAAGGTGACAGAGCTGGAGAAGCGTTTGTGCGAAGTAACCGGGGCAAACTATGTCGTTATGGTCAGCAACGGAACGGCGGCGCTGCATCTGGCTGCGATGGCGGCGGGCATTACGAAAGGGGATGAGGTAATCGTAACCCCCCTGACGTTTGCTGCTTCCGCCAACTGCATTTTGTATTGCGGCGGAACGCCGGTATTTGCTGATGTAAAGCGTGACACCTACAACATCGACCCGGAGAGCATCCGCAGCCATATCACGGAGAAGACAAAAGCTGTCGTTGCGGTGGATTTTACCGGTCAGGCAGTGGAGTTGGATGAGATCCGTCAGATCTGCAAGGAGCATAACCTGATGCTGATCGAGGATGCGGCGCATGCGATCGGTACACAGTATAAAAATAAAAAAGTCGGTAGCATCGCAGACTTTACAACCTTCAGCTTCCATCCGGTCAAAACCGTGACAGCCGGAGAGGGCGGCGCGATTGCAACCAATGACGAGAAGCTGTATCACAGACTGCTTCGGCTGCGCTCTCACGGAATTACGAGAAATCCGGATGAGATGGTACATCCGACCGATGCGATGTGGTACAATGAGCAGGTTGAACTGGGCTATAACTATCGGATGACAGATTTTCAGGCAGCGCTTTTACTCAGCCAGTTAGACAAGCTGGACCGTTTTATCGAAAGAAGAACTCAGATTGTAAAACGCTACAACGAAGCATTTGCAGAGTGCCCGGAGCTTGTGCTGCAGCGGGAGATCCCGGAGTCAAAGACGGCACGCCATTTGTATGTCATTCAGTTAAACCCTGAGCTGCTGACCTGCACCAGAAGAGAGTTTTTCGATGCGTTGTATGCGGAAAATGTGCATGTACAGGTGCACTATCTGCCGGTTTACTGGCATTCCTATTACGAAAAGCTGGGCTATCCGAAGGGACTATGCCCGAATGCAGAGTATCTGTATGAGCATGTGATGAGCATTCCGCTCTTTTACAGCATGACAGACGAGGATGTGGAAAGCGTCATCACTGCGATTAAAAAAGTGCTCGCTTATTACAGGAGATAGATTGGAGAACGAACATGAAGAAATTTTTGGAGCTCATTTCCGAAGAGATGGGAAAAGGCTTTGAAGCTGCAGGTTATGAGGCACAGCTGGGACGCGTAACCGTGTCCAACCGTCCCGATCTGTGCGAATATCAGTGTAACGGCGCGATGGCGGGCGCAAAAAAATACCATAAAGCCCCGATCATGATCGCCAACGACGTAGCGGAAAAGCTGACGGACAGCGCAGTATTTTCTGAAGCATCTGCGGTTGCGCCCGGATTTTTGAACCTGAAAGTAAAGGACAGTTTTGTCTGCGAATATTTAAAAGAGATGGCTGCAGCGGAGAAGTTTGGCGTAGAGCCTCCCGAAAAGAAAAAAACTATCGTTGTCGATTACGGCGGTCCCAACGTTGCAAAGCCGCTCCACGTCGGTCATCTGCGCTCCGCAGTCATCGGCGAAAGCATCAAGCGGATCAACCGTTACAAAGGACATAGGGTTATCGGCGATGTCCATCTGGGCGACTGGGGACTGCAGATGGGTCTGATCATTACCGAGTTAAAAGCACGCAAGCCCGAGCTGCCTTATTTTGATGAAAGCTTTACCGGGGAATATCCGCAGGAGGCTCCCTTTACCGTATCTGAGCTGGAAGAAATCTATCCGACAGCGAGCGGCAAGTCCAAAGAAGATCCTGCGTATAAGGAGGCAGCGCTGGAAGCAACGCTGCGCCTGCAAAGCGGTGACCGTGGCTACCGCGCGCTGTGGAAGCATATTATTGCGGTATCTGTAGCCGATCTGAAAAAAAACTATAGCAACCTGGATGTGGAATTTGATCTCTGGAAGGGCGAATCCGATGCAGACCCGCTCATTCCGGGACTGGTAAACCGTTTAAAAGAATCCGGCCTTGCGTATGAAAGCCAGGGCGCGCTGGTTGTAGATGTTAAAGAGGATACCGATACGAAGGAAATGCCGCCCTGCATCATCTTAAAATCCGATGGCGCGGCGCTGTATGCAACGACAGACCTTGCAACAATCGTGGACCGTATGGAGAATCTGCATGCGGATTCCCTGATCTATCTTGCGGACAAGCGTCAGGAGATGCACTTTGTACAGGTGTTCCGTGTAGCGAAAAAGGCGGGGCTGGTAACCCCTGAAACAGAGTTAAAATATGTTGGTTTCGGCACGATGAACGGCAAGGACGGAAAGCCCTTCAAGACGAGAGAGGGCGGCGTTATGCGTCTGGAATACCTGATCCGCGATATCGACGAGGAAATGTACCGTAAGGTATCCGAAAGCCGTCATGATCTGTCTGAGGAAGAGGCAAGAAAGATCGCCAAAATCATCGGTCTTTCCGCAATCAAATACGGAGATCTGTCCAATCAGGCTTCTAAGGACTATATTTTCGATATTGATCGCTTCACTTCCTTCGAGGGAGACACGGGTCCGTATATTCTGTATACAATCGTGCGTATTAAATCGATCCTTGCCAAGTATCAGGAGCAGGGAAAGAGCCTGGAAAACCTGTGCCTGGAGGAGGCGCAGGGCGCTTCCGAAAAAGATCTGATGCGTCAGCTGTGCAGCTTCAATGCAATGATGGACAGTGCCTGTGAGGAAACTGCGCCCCATAAGATCTGTGCGTACATTTATGATCTGGCGAACGCGTTCAACAAGTTTTACCATGAGACAAAGATTCTGGCAGAAGAGGATCAGAAGAAGCAGGCAGGCTGGATTGCACTGCTGAAGCTGACCAAAGAAGTGCTGGAAACTTGCATCGATGTACTGGGCTTCTCCGCACCCGACAGAATGTAAAAACAATAGAATGCACGCTTTGCGAGCATTCTATTGTCATGAATAAAATTCTACGCCGCAGCTGGTTTTTACCAGCTGCGGCTTTTATGTTGTTCGTTTAACCACGCGACAGCTTCCAGACAGCCCTCCTGGGTCAGGGGAAACTGTTTTGTTGTCTTTTGCTCGGCGGGCGTTTTGACAAAGCAGAAGGGCTCCGGCCAGATCGTGACGTCCATACAGTCCCCCTCTTCATTTTTTCCTTTGGAAAGCCGATATCGCATGCCGCAGTAGCTTCCGGTCTGCGCTTCCTTTTTGATATAGTTCACATGAATGATTTCCGGTGAGATCATAGTTTCCTCCAATGGCAGTGCTGCAGTTTTCTGCAGAGCTTAGAAAAACAGCGGGATACCGACCAGTCCAAAGTAGCCGACGGATAAAATTCCGGCGATACTAAGCAGCGTGCGGTAGATTTTTTTCTGGAACAGCTCTGGGACGGTGCTTGCAAGGTATCCGGCGATCAGAATACATGGCAGCAGATAGCGTCCCTGAGCCATGGATTCGATCAGCCAGGAGTTTACAATGGATGCAGCAAGCTCACCCACCATCAGCAGCGTGCAGATAACAAAACGGATTTTGCCCTGCAGATTGTCAGGTTGTCGGAACGTGGCGATTCCGATTCCTGCAAACAGTGTAAGATAGAGCAGCCCCATGCACCAGTAGTACCACGCGCCGGTATCGTGATCCTGTAAAAGTCCGCAAAAGCTCTTGTAGCTCATGGCAAACCAGTCCGGGTTTTCGGCAAAGACGTCAGAAAGCGTATAGCCACGGCTGTACATATGCCAGGACGGGTTCAGCTCTTCGGTCGGGGTAGACGGATTTTTGTCGTAGTCGGCGTACTGGATGGCGACCGCTTCCTTGACCTGGGATTTTTCCGTACCATAGTGCGCGATGTCAAAGCCAGCCCGGAATGCAAAGACGGCGAGAAAAACGCCCACAATAATCAGGTAATTACGCCAGAGCACTTTTTTCTGTAAGGGGTCTTTCTGCCAAATCAGCCGCAGCAAAAGGACGAAGAAGGACAGCGCCAGAATCGCGAGATAGCACTGCTTTCCGAGGGCGATGTTGCCAAACAAAAGCCCTAAAAGAAGAAAAGCAGGAATATCTCTCCGGCATAATTTTTTCTTTTCTACGATGCGATAAAGCAGACTCTGCGGGTTGCACAGCAGGCAGGTGATCGCGAAAGCGATGGTAAAATCCAGCGCATCTGCCGTCGTATAGGAAAAAATGTACCAGGACTGGACGCAGATTCCGAGTGCGACCATGAGCCAGTTTTTCTGACGGATATTCCGGACAAAATAAAAGGCGAGGGCAGCAAACAGCAAAAGGTTCGGAACGCGGTAGTAGGCAAGGCTGCAGAACATCGTTTTAAAAAGCAGGGCGATCTTTCCGGCAAGATAAAAGTACCAGGTGTAATTTTCCAGCTTGGTGTAACCGTAGCCGCTGTAGGTCTGAGCAACAGCGGGATCCCGCATATCGGGCGGCAGAAAGTGCGTCATGCCGTAATCCAGACAGGCTTTGACGTCCCATTCGTCGGGATGCAGACCGAGGGCAGAAAACAAACCGATGATACAGACGACGAGCAGTGCACCTGCAATCACCGCCGTGCTGATGAGGGCAAACCAGTCAAAGTGCCCGGAGCTGTCCGGCAGGAACAACGTTTTCAGATAAGAAGCGATACCATTGCGGAAAAATAAAAGCACACAGAGCAGCAGCGCGATGGACAGGGCAAGGAAAAAGCGCTGGCGCACATATAAAACGTGGAGCTTTGCAGCCGCATTTTCGGCAGCCTCCCGGATACTGTCAGCAGAAAGCAAAAAGCTGCTGTCGGGATTTTGCGGTGTGAAAACGAGCTCTTCCCCGTTTAACTGCCAGGAGGCGTTGACGGGGAAAGCCTGGGCTTCCAGATCGGCGGCATTCATTGTGAAAAAAGCTTCTCCGTTTAGAAAAAAGCCGACGTGTGTGACGCGATAGGATTCCTGGGTATTCGTCGGGTCAAACCGAAATAAGGTAAGACTACGCAGATCGGGCAGACCGGAAAAGGTGACGATGTTACCGTCCCGGGTTCCATCAGTGGAGTTGTCCTGCGAAAGTTCGTCATTGTCGCTGTAAAAAAGCTGGGACAGGACGGATGTGTCATCGTTTCTCAGATAAAGATCCGCCGACCACGAAAAATGATCCGGCGCTTTCAAAACCCAGATAAACGACGCCAGGAATAAAATCAGGATCGGAAGATAAAGGAATAGATTTTTTCTGGATGTATGCATGAAATGTCCTCTTTCGTTATAAAATAAGCTGTTTTCTAACAGTAAGTATAGCGGAATTAAAAAATTTTTCAACTTGAATAGCAATTTGTTGGTGGACTTCGACGAACAAAAATAAGCGGTGGTTTAGGAAAGAACGCAGTGCCCGGAACAAATTCGCCGGGATGGGAACACAACAGAGCAAATTTTTCTTGACAGGCAGGGCAGCAGAGAGGACAATTGGGAAAAAGAAGTAGTTTGGTCAGATTTTGCAGGAGGGCAGAACCGGATGCCTGGTATACGATTGCCTTGGGCAAGACTTCTGCAGAATGGGGAGGGTTTCTTTTCATGATTCAGAAAACGAACGTCTGGAAAACAGCGGCGGGTTTGCTGCTTACAATTTCGATGATGATAAGCTCTGTACCGATGACGGCAGCAGCGGCAGAGCCTGCGGCGCAGGCGGAAAGTACAGAAACCTCTGACTACGGTGCGCCGGCATATGGGACGAAAGCGGCGAACCTGCATCGGCTCACCTCACAGGAGCAGGTACAGACGGTTTCCAAAGCGCTGCAGCCAGTCGCAGATGTGGTCGGCGTCATGACGAAATCTCATAACGTATCCGTGATCAATTACAGTGATGTAGATGAACTCGGACTGATCCGCCGGTCGGACGGAAGCGGCGTGGTGCTGGTGATGGACGGCAGCAGAATTTATATTGCGACAGCAGCGCATTGCTTAAAACATAACCATACAGAAGTGATTCTGCCGGACGGAACAAGATGCAGCGCTGCTGTGCTGTATCGCAGCACCGAGACAGACACAGGATTTCTGACGGTGGAATACAGCCAGCTGCCGGAGGAAGTGCTGGGCGGGATTACCCCGGCAGCCGGAGCGGACGCGTCCGCGCTTGGAATGAAAACAGGCGACGCACTTGTTGCCGTGAGCTCTCTGGACAGCCCGAGTTCTGCCAGCTGTATCGGCGTTCTGGATCAGCTCTCCGTCATCTATCCGAACAATCCGGGTCAGAATGTGCTGCAGTTTTATTCGGAAACGAGTTACGGTTCAAGCGGCGGCGCGGTTTATACGCAGAATGGGATTTGGGTTGGGAGTATTTCCGGTGGTGATACCTACGGCACCTGCTGGGCAGTTCCCTATGGGGCGATTTTGACAGAATTTCAGAAGTGTCTGATTGAACTGGCAGCGCAGGACGCAGGGCAGTAGAGGAGCCCATGCGCATGCTTTTTTCTGCGTTATGCGCATAGCACAGACAGGAGGAAAAGATTGAAAAATAAAATTTTTCAATCGCGAGATTTGTGTCTGCGCGTACTTGACACAAACTCGACATGCGCAAAAAATGTGCGCAGAAATGAGGAAACCTATGACAACAGATCTGTATTATGAGACAGAAAGGAAGCTGGTGTTAAAGGACAAAAGAGAGGTTTTTGTGCGGCAGCTGAATGCTGGAGACGCAGAAGCCATGCTGGTTTACTTACAGAAAACAGCACAGGAGACCCATTTTCTGATGCGTCTTCCGGAGGAAGCGGTTTATACGCTGGAGAACGAGCGGAAAATTCTGCAGAATACGAGAGAATCAAAGCAGACATTTATGCTGGGGGCACTGACTCAGGATGGAAGTGTTGTTGGAAATGTGGGTATATTTCCCATCGGGGAACGGTTTAAGGTGCGCCATCGGGCGAGCCTTGGAATTGCAGTAGTTCAGGAATACTGGAATACCGGGCTGGGAACGGTACTCATAAACGGCGCCATTGATCTGGCGCGCAAGGCTGGCTATGAACAGCTGGAGCTCGGCGTATTTTCGGACAACAGCAGTGCACTCCATTTATATCAGAAGCTGGGATTTCAGGAGGTCGGCAGAATGCCCAATGCCTTCAAGCTCCCGGACGGAAGCTATGCGGACGAAATTATGATGGTGCTGTCCTTCACAAATGCTTCCTGATGTAAAAATGTTACAGTTCACCCGCGCCATTCGCAAAAACGCCTCTGCGAGGCTTTCCGCGGAAGCTACGAGTGAACTGTAAAAAAAATAAAATTCCCCATTGACTTTTTCAGAAACCTTTGATATTATAATCAAGCAGTCGCGAAGAGCGACAAACAATTATGGGGTCTTAGCTCAGCTGGGAGAGCATCTGCCTTACAAGCAGAGGGTCATAGGTTCGAGCCCTATAGGCCCCATATATATTTGTGGCGAGATAGCTCAGTTGGCTAGAGCATGCGGTTCATACCCGCAGTGTCGAGGGTTCGAATCCCCCTCTCGCTATGGTGGAACGCTTCGGAGAAATCCGGAGCGTTTTGTTTTATCAGTTCACAAGCAAAAGGAGCTGCGCCAATGACGCGGTGAACGTTCGGGGAATAACGCGGGCGAACGGATGCGGGGATGCGGTGAACTGAGCCGTGCCATAAAAAGCAGCAGAATAAAAACTTGAAAATAACTGTTGACAAATTCTGTATTGTTTTGTATACTAACAAAGTCGGTTGCGGGTGATGCACCTGCGGCAGAAATTATGGGGTCTTAGCTCAGCTGGGAGAGCATCTGCCTTACAAGCAGAGGGTCATAGGTTCGAGCCCTATAGGCCCCATATCTATTTTATGGCGAGATAGCTCAGTTGGCTAGAGCATGCGGTTCATACCCGCAGTGTCGAGGGTTCGAATCCCCCTCTCGCTATGATTGGAACGCTTCGGAGAAATCCGGAGCGTTTTTGTTTTACCAGTTTACTCGCAGCTTTCTGGTTACAGATTCCATGCTTGCATGAGAATCTGTAACCAGAAAGCTGCGAAGAGAGCGCCAATTCATGAGCAAAAGGAGCTGCGTTGTAGCGCAGCGAAAAGCATCGAAGATGCGCTTTTGCGAATGGCGCGAGGAAACTATGTGGATCACGTGATAATGCAGCTTTCGGTAAAATTTAAAAAAAAATGAAAAAGAGAAAGCCAAATCCGGAAAACTGTGTTACACTGGACTTGTTTGTTATCAGTATGAGGAGGAGATAAACGATGGAAAACTTTTTTAAACTGAAAGAACACGGCACCGACGTGAAGACGGAAGTCATCGCCGGTCTCACAACTTTCATGACCATGGCGTATATCCTTGCGGTCAACCCGAGCATCCTCGGCGCAACCGGAATGGATACAGGTGCTATTTTTACAGCAACTGCGCTGGCATCTGCAATCGGCTCTTTCTGTATGGCGCTGTTTGCCAACCTGCCCTTCGTACTTTCCGCTGGTATGGGTCTGAATGCTTACTTCGCCTATACGGTTGTCCTGGGCATGGGTTACAGCTGGGAAGTTGCTCTGACTGCAGTATTTGTTGAGGGTATTATCTTTATTATCCTGTCCCTGACAAATGTGCGTGAAGCAATCTTTAATGCGATTCCTGCGAGCCTGAAGGTTGCAGTATCTGTTGGTATTGGTCTGTTCATCACCTTTATTGGTCTGCAGAATGCACATATCGTAGTGGATGGTTCCACACTGGTAGGTCTGTTCTCCTTTAATGGCTCTGTAAAAGCAGGCACCTTCCAGTCCGAAGGCATTACCGTGGTACTGGCACTGATTGGTCTGCTGATCACAGCCTTCCTGGTGATCAAGAACGTAAAGGGCAACATCCTGCTGGGTATCCTGATCACATGGGTACTGGGTATTATCTGTCAGCTGACAGGCTTGTATGTCCCGAATGCAGAAGCTGGTTTCTACAGCCTGATCCCCAGCGGCATCATTTCCGCACCTGCATCTGTTGCACCGACCCTGTTCAAGATGGATTTCTCTGCAATTGCATCTCTGAACTTCGTTGTTGTAGTATTTGCATTCCTGTTTGTTGATATTTTCGACACACTGGGAACTCTGATCGGATGTGCGACAAAAGCAAACATGCTGGACAAAGAAGGCAAGCTGCCTGGCATCAAGGGAGCTCTGATGGCTGACGCTGTAGGTACAACCGTTGGTGCATGCCTGGGTACCTCTACCATCACTACTTTTGTAGAGTCTTCTTCCGGTATTGCAGAAGGCGGCAGAACAGGTCTGACCTCTATTGTTTCCGGTTTACTGTTCATTCTGGCACTGTTCTTCTCTCCGATCTTCCTTGCAATTCCTTCCTTTGCAACCGCACCTGCACTGATCGTTGTTGGTTTCTTCATGATGCAGTCTGTAGCGAAGATCAACTGGAGCGATATGCTGGAAGCAATTCCTGCATTCATCTGCATTTTTGCAATGCCCTTCATGTATTCTATTTCCGAAGGTATTTCGTTCGGCGTTATTTCCTTCGTTGTACTGAATGCGGTAGCTGGTAAGGCAAAAAAGATCACCCCTCTGATGTGGGTACTGGCAGTGCTGTTTATTTTGAAATACATTTTCCTGTAAGATACGGGATTCTTTACTGAAAATCTGAAGCATAATTCATACTGAGAACAACTTCGAAATGATTTGAAAAAGGCGGCGAATAAGAGAAAACCTCTATCCTGCAGCTGCAACAATAGAATGCACGCTCCGCGAACATTCTATTGTCATGAATAAAAAAGCCGTGTGTTTTGGCAGGCATCGAAAGATGCTGTTCCGGACACACGGCTTTTTTTGTCGTATAGGAAACTTCGTTTCCATACGACAAAAAAACTCCGCG
>UMIP01036281.1_pt1 | contig 30485 bp, 30 predicted proteins | sample 1965751 | NCBI WGS metagenome assembly UMIP01 (sample SAMEA4836117, study PRJEB28245) | human gut metagenome | biome: gut microbiome; material: fecal sample | place: Denmark | collected 2008
ACGATATTGCCAGCAATATAGTTTAGTCCGTGCATAATATTCGGTTTTAGCCCTATCAGCAAGCCTACGTCGTTAACGACAAAAACTATATTGTCAGGTAGAGTATTTCTATATCGTCCTATTGAAACGACTTCGATATAGCCACCAACTAACTTTTGATAGTTTTCCAAAGTGTCCTCAATTTCGATTTCTACCGCTTCTTTGCTCGGCTCTTTTAACAAGCATTTAATTTTTTTCATATATATTTCTCCTTTGCGTTTATGCACGCCTGCATTTTTTGTTGATAATTTATATTTTTCAACTAAACAGTTGACAATGATAGATTTTATTTGATATTCTATTTGTAGATAGTAACGCCGACTTAATTATTTGAGTCCGTCTTATTACTCGTATGAGTTTTTGGACTTGTGTTACTATTTTTTTTATTTATATTTGCATTTAGATATTTTGCTTTTGCTTTGTCCGCATAATGTTTTGCCTGTTCATAATCTTTTTCAGACATTACTCCTAGTTCTGGTTGCATATAATTTCTTTTTTCATCAACCGTACCTTGCCTACGCATATACGAGTGTCTTGTATCGTGTTCTAGCGGGTTAATATCTAAAGAATAATTATTTCCAGCCTTTTTACTCTTTCCTTTTTTTGATTGAGTTGATAAGCCTACTGATACGTGCTTATCGCCAATATCTTCGATAATGATATGTGGGTGGTTACCCTGAGAATCTCTATGTCTTTTTGTATTGACGATAATAGGATTAACTACGTTATTATTTTTTGCTCGTTGCAAAAGCATTTGCAGTGGTGATATGTGTTTCTTTTTGTTGTTCTTTTTTGCCATATTTTCTCCTTTTAATAAAAATTGTTTATAAGTTAAAAGTCCAAATCGTCGAAGTCGTCGATTTCGGGGAACATCTCGGCAAGTTGCTCTTTGCTGTAGTTGCGCCTTACGATTGCCCCGTCGTCGGTTGCTCCTTTGCCTATATCGACAAAGTAATTATTGATAACGTCGTTATAATGACGAACGTAAAATGATAACTTTGGAATTTTGGATAAAAATTTAGTAGAATGCTTAACAGCATTAGCGACTTTGTCGCAGTTAAAATCCGCTGGTAATGTTTGAACGTCGATAATTAAGTTCGGCAGTACCGCTTTTAGTGGCGACAAATCAACCGATTCTACGTGCGTACACGCACACGCCCGCACGCCTGCGCCCGTATTTACACACTTATCCTTATTAGAAGAATCTATATTAGAATAATCTTGGGTCGTTTTCGACCCTTGGTCATAGGTCGATTTCGACCCTTGGTCATAGGTCGATTTCGACCCTTGGGATTGTAAAAAAATAGAATTAACTAACAACTCATAATTTTTACCGAAAGAAAACCAGGCAGTTTTGCCTGCTTTTTTTATTTCTTTAACGTTAAAACGAATTTCTTTAATCAAAACGTTGGCGTCTACTAAATGTTGAAAATTCATTTTTGAAAGGTTTTTGCAGTTTTTACCTAAAATAGGTAGGCATTCTAAAAGATAACTATAATCAAGCCAATAAAAAGTTTTATCACTAATTTGGCAAGATTTTATTTTGTTCGACGGCGTAAAGTCGACGAACCAACGTAGAATAAGTAAGTCGTCGTTGTTTAGTCCTAATTTAACTGCTTCCGCTTGATTAAAGCCGTGTATTGTATATTGCATAAATACCTCAAAGGTTAAAGAGAGAGTTTTCTCTCTTTTTCTTTTTGTAGATTTCTGTAATATTTGCTTTTTTCCTGCATAAATATCTCGTTCTGTGTTATCTCAAGTGGAAGGGATATTTTTTTTTGCAACTGTTCCAAAGCAATTGATAACGTAAATATATCTACGTTGCTATCAATTTGTGTCTTAACGTGCTTAATATCGTTCTCGATATCGTCCAACGTGTTTTTAATAAAAGTTGTGTTTGTAATATTCATAAATATTCTCCTTTTTACTTGCAAAATGTAAACTAGTAGTTTACAATGCTAATTATAGTACACCATTAGTTTACTTGTCAACCACTAGTTTACACATTTGCTAAAATAATAAGCAAGAGGTAGACTATGAAATTTACTGAACGATTTAACGAAGTATTACACGGTAGCAAAATTACACAAGTACAACTAGCAGAAAAATTAGATATATCTAGACAAGCGATAACAAACTTAAAAATAGGTACTAGTTTACCTAGTTTAGAGTTGTTATATAAAATTTGTAAGGTTCTAGACGTTTCGGCAGATTATTTATTAGGCTTGTCCGATTATTAAGCGATTGCGTAAGTTATTGCTATTGTATTGACAAGTATTATTTTTTGTTGTATAGTTAAATAAAGTAGACCGAGTGGTATGAGAGCGTTTGCTTGAAACTACCGCCTAAAGGCTACTTTTTTTTTATTTTTCAAATAATCTAAAATATAGATTTTATCTTCTTCGGAAAGTTCATAATTTTTCAATACTTCGCCAAAATTTTGTTTTGAGTCGTAACGTAATTCTTTTCTTATATAAGACTGTTTGCTTTGTCCTTTTTGCGGATTTTGCTTTAGTGCAATATTTTTGTGATTACCACGTTTTGACGAATGAGTTAAGCCCATAAAACCGTATTCGTTAGTAGTTTCATCAACTATCAATTTAGGATGGCGTTCTCCGCCTTCCTTTTTTTTGTGTTTTCTAAAATTAAATAGTGCCATATTTTACCTCATAATTTATTGTCGGTGCGCTCGGAATTGCACCGAGCAGGGGGAACTCTTGCACCGATACGTCGGGTTTTACCCCGACTTTGAAGGAATGAGTTTACAAAAAAGCAAGGCAGTCGTACTGTCCTTGCTTTTAGAAAATTAAGAAATATATATGAGTTTTTTCATAATCACCCCCAAAAGTCTAAAAATATTAGACTTATTGATTATAAAATAGTCTAAAAATTTTAGATTGTCAAGTAAAAAGTCAAATTTTATTAGATAATTTTGGTAGGAGGATAGTAAAATGCTAAAAATAAAGGAATTAAGAGAACAAAATAGAATTTCTCAAAATGAATTAGCAAAGCAACTAAATTTAACTAATAAAAATATTTGTTCATATGAAACGGGCGTTGCCAACCCAAAAATTGAAACATTGATTGATATGGCAAACTTCTTTAATTGCAGCATTGACTATTTAGTCGGCAGAGAAAGCGAGGACGGAATCATAGTAGTATCGGGCAACGAACTTTCCAAAGACGAGGAACACCTTATAGAGATACTTCGCCAACTGAATCCAGCCGACAAAGATATGGTGTATCGGGTTGCTGAAATGGCATACGACGTTGCAAAGAATGGTTAAAGTTTTGTGCGAACGTGCAGTCAATACAATAAAGGTAAATGCAGTCGTGTAAGATTTCGACGTAGTATATGGTGTTGTAGGCTGTCGTTCGTACGGAGAAATTATGAATATAGAGGAAAAAAAAGATTATTAGAGCAAATTGAAGAAATTTTAAGTCAAAATAGTGTATCGACTTTCGAGAAAGGAGACACTATGAAATATAATGGCAAAACGATAAGGAAACGCACTGACGGTAGATACTGGACAAGATATTACGTAAACGGAATACAAAAAAGCGTATATGGTAGAACGCAAAAGGAATGTCTAGCAAATTTGAAAAAAGCGCTATCGGTTGCTAAAAAGGTGAATAACCAAAGAAAAGAAACGTATACGCTTGAACAATGGATAGTAAAATGGAAAAAACTGTATAAAGAAAGTACAGTTAAAAGGTCAACAATGTACACTATGGAACATAAGCTAAATATGTATGTACTAAGTAATCCAATAGCAAAAAAGGATATTAAGCAAATCAATTCGATAGAACTGCAAGAATTATTAAATGATATCGAAGCACCAAGACAAAGGGAAGCTATTAAAAGTTATTTTAGCGATATGTTCAATAAGGCGTATCAATTAGAATTGATAAAACGCAATCCTATGACGACGGTAACTATACCAAAAGTAGGCAAGCAAGAAGGTAAAGCACTAAGTGCAAGCGAAACAAAAATCTTTATTGAGCAAGCAAAAAAAGATAAGTATGCAGATTATTTTTTGTTATTACTGTATCAAGGGCTTAGACCAGGGGAGTTGGAAGCTTTATTCGTTGAAGATATAGACTTCGAGAACCATAGAATGACTATAAATAAAACGGTGAGCGACCTAGGCGAAATAACGACACCTAAAACGCCACAAAGCAATAGAATAATACCTATATTCGATAATGCGTATGAAATATTGCTTAAGTATAAGGGCAAGAGGGGTTTACTATTCGACATGAAAACTACAACAAGAAGTAGGCACTTTCAAAGCATTATGAAACAATGCAGATTATACGGATTTACGCCATATAGTTTACGTCACACTTTTTTTACAAGGTGTAGCGAACTAGGAATACCTGAACACGTATTCCAACACTGGGGCGGACACTCAAGAGGGAGCGAGATAACAAAAAAATATTACTTACACGTAAACGACGACTTTGAGCAAGAATGCGCAAAAAAAATAAATTGTGCTGACACTTGTTTTGACACTCATTTTGACACTTAAATTTAATTTATTTTTATTAAAAAAGGCGTAAAAACGCCAAAAAAGAGGCAAAAAAACGCACAAAATAGGGGGTTTTGAGGGGATTCTAAAATTCGACTCTCCTCACCTCCACCAACAACGTGCCCAACTGAACGTCTTGTTCGGTTGGGTTTTTTTATTGCGTTGCTTTGTTTGTGGGTGCTTGAACGGCGAGGCGCAGCCGAGCCGCTCGTTTATTCAAGCACCCGCCATAGTGCCACAAGATTTTTTACGTATGATTTATATTTGCTTTTTTGCTTCAAAAAGTGCTATAATTATATTATATATCTCTACATAATACTTTTTTATACGGAGCAACGGTAATGACTGCAAAGGAAAGATTTAAAAAAAGAAAAACAAGTGTTAAAATGATATGGAACTGCTTATTTTTAATTTCTGCAATAATAACGATTGTGCTTATAGCTTTGGCAATAAATGATAAAGAAGAAGTTTATTATGAATATTTAGAAGAGTATGCTTACTATACAAAGGATAAATATATTATTCCGCTTTATTTGTTTGGAATCTGGGATATATTTTGCGCAGTATTTTGGATTTGTTCACTTATTGGTGTCAAATTTCATTCATATGATTATCAAGGACACGATATTAGCGTTTATTTAGGGTGGAGTTGTGCATATCTATTAATTGATGATGAGATTGTTGATAAGCACACGGGCTCATCTTTCGGTGCACCTCCATTAGAAAGTGACTTGAACGGAGAAAAAGTGTATTTGAAAGTTGGAACTTTTACTCTAAATAATTATACATTACGAGTCGACAATAAGATTTTACATTAAAATCAAACAAACACTATGGTAGATATAATTTATAATTTAGTTGGAAAAATCTTTGAAAACGCACAATACATAGAATGGAATGTTGCGCTTATTGTTTCAAAATCTCATAATATGACTGCCGACTCATTGTTTGAAAAAATGCAGGAAATGACTATGGGGCAAATTATAGGCTATGCAAAAAATGTTGAGTTTTTTGGCGACGGTGATATAAGTGAGTTAGAGTATATTTTAGATAAACGCAACTATCTCGCTCATCAGTTTTTTAAGCAAAACGATATAGTCAAACATAGGAACAATGGGAAATTTTTAGAAAACAAAATTCGAGAATTACAGAACATTTTGACAAGATTTCAAAATTATAATGATGCGCTATCAGATTTTTATAAAACAAATTTTAGAAAATAAAATTCGTTTTAGATTACTGTTTCTCCACCAACAGCGTGCCCAACTGAACGTCTTGTTCGGTTGGGTTTTTTATTGAAAGAATATAAGTTAAAGATTTTTTACTTTAATGTAGTTTAATAGATTTTTCGTTTTAGTAGAGCGTAGCCTTAGGTGGACGTTGTAAATTTTATGGATATTAAATAAAAGGTTATATTGAAACGAGCGAGTGTAAATGGTATAATTAAATTGAAAATACGTGCGCTGTCTATATTGAGTTATAGAATTTATGATAAGCGAACTTGACTATATGGGGGCGAAGATGAAATATTTTGTTTCTAGTGATATACACGGCTATTACGACGAGTGGATGAAAGCGCTTGGCGAAAATGGGTTTGACGAGAAAAACCCAGAGCATAAGCTAATAGTTTGCGGGGATTTGTTCGATAGGGGCAGTCAGCCAAACGAGGTGCAAACCTTCGTTATGGATATGCTTGCAAAAGATAAGATAATACTAATTAGGGGCAACCACGAGGATTTAGCAACGAGTCTTGTAGATAGTCGTGGTTATATAGGTTTAGATTCGGATTATGATGTAAACGGAACGTTGCAAACGCTAATGGACTTGCTGAATTTGGATAAGAATTTCGTTTTGCAATGCGTGTCGGAATTTAGAAGGCGGGCAAAGAATACCGACTATATAAGTAAAATTATTCCTAGTATGAAAAACTATTACGAAACCGAGCATTACGTATTCGTACACGCTTGGCTACCGTTAAGTGATACGGAATACGCTCTTTGTGAAAATTGGCGAGAGGCTAGCGATACGAGTTGGGAAGAGGCTAGGTGGCTAGAACCCATAGAAGCGTACAAGGGAGGGCTAACGTTAAAGGATAAAACGCAAGTATGTGGTCATCGTAGCAGTTCTATTTTTTGGGCTAACGCTTACCCTAATAAGTATGCGATTGCAGGCGAAAACGCTTGCTACAAGCCGTTTATAAACAAGGAAGTTATTGCCCTAGATGGCTGTACTTACTACTCTAAGAAAGTGAATGTTGTAGTTTTGGAAGATTAGCAATAATTCATTTGGTTATTTAGGGGGGATTATGACCATAAAAAGAATATTATACTAGACGTTATACAACTGATAATAATTCTAAGTTTATTTTTTGCAACTACATTGACTAAATCTTTCCGTTTTGAATTATTAGTATTTTTGTTGCTTTATTTTGGTATAGTTGTTGCAAGTTATATGCCTAGCTTGTGGAATATCCCTGTAAATATGGATAATCTAAGCCAAGAAACAAAAAAGAGAATAATGCGTTAATGTTTGATTTCGTATTATTATTAAAAATAGATTTTTTTGTAATATACGTATTTGCGTGTGTTAGTGTACTTTGCGCATTAGATTTAGTATTTATTATCGTTCTATTGCTTGGACTTATTATTTTTGGGATATACTGCATTTACGTAGTGCATAGAATAATAAAAATAAGTAGAGAAAATGATAATTAACATTTTCTTGATATTAAAATATACTAAATACGAAATTTACGTTAAGGAATTAAAATATAAAAGGCTACCATAGGGTAGCCTTTTTTAGTTGCCTAAAATTTATTGCAATTCAAGGTAGATACGGCTGAATTAAAATTTATTACCGTTTGGCAAGTTTATAGCCGTAAAAAAAGAGAGAATTTTGGGATAATATTTTTAGTTATTGAACTGTAAAAATAAATACAAGTAAAGATTTTATGATATAATAAATTATAAATTATAATTTTCGTTTGCATTTTAGGGAGAGATATGTTTAATAACGAATTGTTTAGAAAAGGTAGGACGGTGTATTCTTTCGAGGTATTCCCCCCGAAGAAAACCATGAACATAGAAAAGGTTACGGGGGCGATTGACGAACTTGTGAAACTTAGCCCCGATTACGTCAGCGTTACCTATGGAGCGGGTGGCAGTATAAAGGACAATCGCACGGTGGAGATATGCAAAAGGATAAATAGCACCTCTACGATTAGTCCCGTTGCGCACGTTACTTGCGTAGGGGCAACAAAGGCGGATATTGACGTGCTTATGGCTGACCTTATCGAAATAGGCGTGGAAAATATTTTGGCGCTTAGGGGTGATTTGACGGGTGAACTTAGTGGCGATTTTGCACACGCAAGCGACCTTGCTAAGTATATAAACGAAAAATATCCTAATAAATTTTGCATAGGCGGGGCGTGTTATCCCGTAGGGCACGTGGAAAGCGACAGTTTAGAAGAGGATATGGACAACCTTAAAAAGAAGGTGGATAGTGGTGTAAAGTACCTTACGACGCAACTATTTTTCGACAATAACGAACTATACGACTTTTTGGAAAGGGCAGAGAAGGCAGGGCTTAACGTGCCTATAAACTGCGGAATAATGCCACTGACAAACAGTAAACAAATAGAGCGTATGGTGAGTATGTCGGGCGCAAGCGTGCCACAAAAGTTATCTAAACTTATAGGCAGATACGTGGATAATCCCGAGTGTATGCGAGAGGCAGGGCTACTGTACGCTACCGAGCAAATAGTGGATTTACTTGCAAGCGGTGTGGACGGGATACACCTTTACACGATGAACAATCCGTACGTGGCAAGCAAGATTACGGCGAACGTGAAAAGTTTGCTTGGGAGGTAATGGTGGATTATAGTAAAGCGTATAAGTATATGGGGGTAAGCAAGGCAAAGCAAAACCTTGACGATTTACTAAGAGAAACGGAGAAGGAAGTAATTGCTTTGTCTAGCCCGAAAATGATAGCCGAAACTTTTGACGTGGAAGTTGTTGACGGTTATTATCACCTAAAAAATACGGATATTATATTGAAAAGCGAGGCTATCAACGACCTATTTTACAAAGTGGACAAAATTGCCGTACTTATGGTAACTTTGGGTATGGATATTGATAGGCGAGTGGAATATTACGCTAAGACAAATCCACTGAAAATGATGGCGTTCGACGCATTGTCAAGCGTATATATAGAGGAGATTGCCGACGAGTTTTCTGCGAATTTACGGGGAGAATACGACGGCTACCAAACGGTGAGATTTTCGTGTGGATACGGGGATTTGCCACTAGATTTACAGCCCGAAATTTGTACGCTACTAGATAGCCAAAAAACAGTAGGGGTAACCGTAACTAGCAGTAATATGATGCGACCTATGAAAACGATATCGGCGTTTCAAGGTTTTTCGAAATATCCGCAAAAAGAGTTTTTTGAGTGCGCAAAGTGCAAGGCAGAAAAATGTGGTGGAAGCGACTGCCCAAGGAGAAAATATGAAAATTAACGATATACTAAACGAGCGTATTCTGATGCTAGACGGCGCAATGGGTACGGTTTTACAAAAAAACGGACTAAAAATTGGCGAAAAGCCCGAAAGTTTGAACCTGACTAACCCTAGTTTGATACAAAAAATACACTACGAATATCTAGTAAGTGGGGCTGACGTAGTGTACGCTAATACCTTTGGCGCAAACGCTATCAAAATGCCAAATCTCGATTACAAATCTATGATATTAGAGGGCGTAAAGATTGCAAGAAAGGCGGTGGAGCAGGCAGGCAAGGGATACGTCGCTTTGGATATTGGCTCGCTTGGGGAACTATTAGAGCCGATGGGTAGCCTTACCTTTGACAAGGCGTACGAAACGTTTAGCGAAGTGGTAAATATTGCAAAAGACTACGTAGACCTAGTAGTTTTGGAAACGATGAGCGACCTATACGAACTAAAAGCGGGGATACTAGCCGTAAAGGAAAATTGCGATTTGCCGTTGTTTACTACTATGAGTTTTGACAAAAACGGTAGGACGTTTTCAGGTTGCCCGATAGAAAGTATGATTTTGGTTGCTGAGGGGCTAGGCGTAGACGCTTTGGGGCTGAATTGTTCGCTTTCGCCAACGCAGTTAAAGCCACTTGTAGAAAGGCTGGTTAAAACTAGCAGTTTGCCTATTATATTAAAGCCGAACGCAGGTATTCCCGTGGTTAGAAACGGCTACACGGAATTTGACTTGGCAAAGGAAGAGTTTGCGTCGCTTATGGCAAGCTACGTTGATATGGGCGTATCGATAGTGGGTGGTTGCTGTGGCACGGACAAAGAATATATCAAACTGCTTAAAGAAAAAGTAGATGGCAAAAAAACGACGGTGGTTAAAAAAGATATTTGCGCCGTGTGTAGTGGACTGAAATATCAGCCGATAAACAAGCCGTTGATAGTGGGCGAAAGGATAAATCCTACCGGCAAAAAGGCAATGAAAGAGGCAATACTTGCGGGGGATTTTGGCTATATAGAAGGGCAAGCAATAGAGCAAGCCGAGGCAGGTGCTCATATTTTGGACGTGAATATGGGCGTGGTGAACGTGGACGAAGCGTTGATGATGAAAAACGCCGTTCAAAAGGTGCAAGGAATCGTGGATTTGCCACTGCAAATTGATTCGTCAAACGCTAGCGCAATAGAAAAGGGACTAAGATACGTAAACGGAAAAGCAATAGTAAATTCGGTAAACGGTGAAGATAAATCCTTAAATACGATTTTACCGCTTGCAAAAAAATACGGCGCTATGATAGTAGGGCTTACGGTAGACGAAAATGGAGTGCCAAAAACGTTTGAAGATAGAATTCGCATTGCCGAAAAGATAATAAAAAGGGCTAACGAATACGAAATAAAAAATAGTGATATTATAATAGATTGCCTAACGCTAACGGTTGGCGCAGAGCAAGAGCAAGCAATGATTACGCTAAAAGCGATAGAGTACGTAAAGAAAACCTACGGCGTAAAAACTATTTTGGGTGTATCTAATGTGTCGTTTGGTTTGCCCGAGCGTAGCATAGTTAATCGCACATTTTTAACTATGGCGCTACAAAGCGGACTTGACCTTGCTATCGTCAATCCTAATCTTGCGCCTATTATGGAAAGTTATAGGGCGTACAACTTGTTATCGGGCGAAGATAAGGACGGCGTAGAGTACGTAAACGCATATTCGGGCGTAGTAAAAGAGGAAAAGAGTAGCGAAATTACCAATTCGTTGCAAGATGCGATAATTACCTCTAACGAAAAGGACGCTACTACGATTGTGAAGCGATTGCTTTTAGAAGAAAACGGCTTGGATATAATAGAAAATAGGGTGATACCTGCTCTAAACGTAGTGGGGGAAAGGTACGAGAAAGGAACGCTATTTTTGCCACAATTGATTAGTTCGAGCGAAGTTGCAAAAAAAGTGTGCGACTACGTAAAGGCAAATATGGAAAAGACGTCGCAAAGTAAGTACAAAATTGTGCTTGCAACGGTGGAGGGCGACGTACACGATATAGGTAAAAATATCGTTAAAACGGTGCTACAAAACTACGGGTACGAAATAATAGACCTTGGTAAAGACGTAAAGGTGGAAAAGGTGGTAGAAGCAGTACTTAAACATAAACCGAAAGTATTAGGTCTATCGGCACTTATGACCACCACCGTAGCAAATATGGAAAGGACGATTGAAGCAGTAAAAAAGGTGGACGACAAGGTGATAATTTGCGTTGGTGGGGCAGTGCTTTCAAGTAGTATTGCAAAGGAAATAGGCGCTGACTACTACACGAAAGACCCTCGTGAACTTACCGTATTACTTGAAAAATTTTAGGTGAATTATGCAATATAAAAAATTTGGAAATACATACGTAATTAGAATGGATAGGGGCGAAAAGATTGTAGAAAATATAATGCTTTTTGCTAAAAGTGAAAACGTAAAACTTGCGTCGGTGCAAGCGCTTGGCGCAATAGGGGAACTGACTATTGGTGTGTATAAGCCTAATGAAAAACAGTATATATCAAAAACGTTTAAGGGGGACTACGAGATAACGTCGCTAACGGGTACGATTACCCAAAAGGACCTAGCGCCGTACGTACACTTACATATATCGGTAGGGGCGGAAGGTGGTTTGGTTTACGGCGGACACTTAAACGAAGCAACCATAAGCGCAACCGTTGAGATGATTGTTAGAGTGATTGACGGCAAAGTAGGAAGAAAGTTTAACGAAGAAATAGGACTAAATCTATTCGATTTCGAGTAGATTAAATTACATAATCGCCACTTTATACGCTAAAAACGAAGCGTAAACACGTATTTTATGGTAAAAGTGCAGTTATTATAATATTGATAAGTAGTAATAGTTAATATTTATAATTGCATTAAACGTACGATAATATAGTATCGGCTATACGCTAAAACAAAAAATTAGAGATAACGGCTAACGTAAATTAGACGTAACAAAATTGATAAAAAAAGAACCGTAATCGGCTCTTTTTGTTTGCTTTATATTACCAATCTTCCTTGCCTTTCGTGTGGTCCTTTACGTCGTCGTAGAAATCAAAGTACTGTTCTTTGAATCTTTTCGTTTGTTGCAAAGCACGTACGTTTTTCTTGGTTTTAACGGTGCTTTTTGGTTTTACTTGTTTTGCCTTCGTTTTATCTATCGTGGCCTTTTCTTGTTCTATTCCGTTATATTTTAGTGGCTTAGATTTTAGTGGTTTGTATCCCGTTTTTTTGTAACGTTTAGATTTTGTAACTGACGTTTTTGACGTATATATTCCGTTACGTTTTTTAATTGCAAGTTCTTTCTTTACGTTTTGCTCTATCAGTTTAGTTTTGTCGTCTGCTTTTTTACTCATTTTTGTAAATTGTTGTGTTACTGCGTCGTTTATTTTGTTCGTTGCCTTTTTTGCTTTTTTTACTACCGTCGTATTACCTAGCATTTCTTTGTATCCCTCTATTGGTATTTTATCTACGAAAGTCTTAATAGGGGTAGCAATTTTTTGCAATATTTTAGTAAAATCAGCCGATTCTTCCGTTTTGTGCGTGCCTTCTTTTTCCGTAGCGTTTTCAATTTCGGCTCTAAACAGTTTGAATTGCCTTATTACTTCGAATATTTGGTTAAGTTCGTCTTTGTTTAGGTTTTTATATTCCTTGTATATAACGGCGGCGTTTTTCATTAAGTTTACGGGTACTTCGCCCACCTTTTCCGAGTTGGTTAGTGTGATAAGTTTGTAAACCGTATCCACCAAAAGTTCACGACTTTTTGCATCGGTTTCATACAGCCACCTATTTAGCGTATCACGGTTTATTGCTGAAAATTTCGCAACGTTTTCAAGGTATACGAAACAGCCGTCGACTACGTGCCAATTAAATGGATCGTGTTGGTACAGCCATATCCCGTCGCTTTTTATCACTTGGTAGTTATCGTCGTTATAAAGAATCATACCGAACAAACTTTGCTCGGGGATAGTGGTAATTATCCTATCTTTTATCCTTAAATAGCAATCTTTGTCTAGGTATTCTTTCCTTACTCCTGGTCCGTCGTAGTCGAAAATAAACGCAACTCTATCTTGAATTTTTGGGGATACGTTCAGCACGGAATAAATTGCCATATTTCCACCCTTCGAGTGTCCGCCTACGTAAAAGGTTTCGGGCAAAACTAGCGAGTGTTTCTCTAAATATTCCACGGCTTTTAGTTGCGACGGTACTGCCTCTTTGAACATAGCGTCGAAGTCTTCTTTCCAGCCTACTACCGTTGAATCCGTACCTCTAAAAGCAACGTACGCTAGTTTGTCCCACTCGAAAGTGGTTGCCGAAAATTGCATAATTTTGTTAGCGTCGTTTTCCTTTTCGTAGTTCGTAATTCGCACGTTTGAAAAACGTGGATTATTAGCAAGATTACGCAGTAATTTTTTGTTTTGCTCAGGCACTCTTATGTTAAATAGGGACTTGTTTTTATTTTCAAAAAGTTCCTTAATGGTGATGCCTACGGTATTTATAAGTATAGCGTAGCTATCAAAATTAAGGTAGCAAAGTTGCGCTAAAACAAGCCCGTCCACTTCGTTAAACGGGGAGTTTACAAACGTTTCTTTATAATTTTCAGCGTAATCTATTAAGTTTTTCATAATCCGCTCCTTTTATAGAGTTTCGTACAAATTTTTTAATTCCGTTTCAATTTTTTCGTTTTTCTTTATTTTTAAGTTATCGTATATTTCGCCGTTTTTAACCACCATAAACACGTCGCTTAGGTTAGATAAATTTTCGGTTGGGTTAGCGTTAAGTACTAGCATATCTGCGTTTTTGCCCACTTCAATCGAGCCTATCTCGTCAGATTTTCCCAAAATTTCGGCGTTTTTCATTGTGATTACGTTAATTGCACTTAGTGGAGATAAGCCTAAGAATTTGTTTGCGTACGCTACTTCTAAATAAGTGTTGTATTGCGTTACGAACGGGCAAGATGCGTCCGTTCCTAGTCCTACTTTTCCACCGCACTTCATCACGGTTTTCGAGCCTTCTACCATATTATTAAACACGATATTGCTGTTGTATACGCACATAGGGTTTAGTTTAGTTAGGCTTGGGTCTAGTTTCGCAAGAGGAAGAGCAGGGGACATCGTGCATACGAAAGCGCCGTTATACTCTTTTAGTTTTTCCACGTTTTCCTTAGATATAATACTGCCGTGCTCGATGGTGTCTACTTTTGCTTCTATTGCAACTTTTACGCCCTCTTCGCTTTCGGTGTGCGATGCTACCGTAAGACCAAGTTTATGCGCCTCGTCAACTGCTGCTTTGGATAACTCAACGTCCATTTTTAGTTCGCCTGGTTCGCCTTCTTTTTTAGCGTCCATAACTCCGCCCGTGATGCATATTTTGATTAGGTCTACGTTATGCGATGCTACTTCGTCAACAAGTGCTTTTATGCCCTCGGGCGTAGAGGAAGTAAGGGCGAAAGTGCCGTCGCCGTGCCCCGTAGGTACGGTAACTGCCGGACCAGATACAAGTAGGTTAGGTCCGATTTTTTTGCCATTATTTATATTATCTCTTAATCGTACGTCCGAGTAGTGAAAGTCGCCTACGCTTCTTGCCGTAGTTACGCCACTATAAAGTATATTTTTTGCGTTTGCTTCTAGCATAGCGTCCAAGACTTTTTTACCAACCGAGGTGGTTATAAATTTAAGTACGAATTTTTGCAATCCTCCACCACCTAGAATTTTGCTTGGCATACCCGTTCCAAACAAATGCACGTGCAAGTTTATCATTCCGGGCATAAGGTATTTGCCGTTTAGGTCGATAACTTTACTGTTCGTTTCGTCTAAGTTGCTACCGATTGCGGTAATTTTGCCGTTTTCAACGGCTACGGAAATATTCGGTTTTACAGGATTATTCAATCCGTCGATAAGATTACAATTTTTATATATAGTTTTCATATTAGCCTCCGTTTTGATATATTATATAACAAAAAACGGATAGTGGCTAAAATATTTCGCACTAAAAGCGTTAAAATTAAATAAAATATAAAAAAATTTTAAGTACGTTAAAAATACGTTGTAAAAAAATCTAAAAATATATAAAATTTACGATTATAGGGATATACTAATGGTGGAGGAAAATATGAGTTTTTACGATAAAGTGTACGAAATAGTCAAACAAATTCCCGACGGAAAGGTGGCAACTTACGGACAGATTGCATTTTTGCTTGGTTCTCCTAGGGCGTCTAGGGCAGTAGGGTATGCTCTACATTTTAACCCTAATCCCGATAAGATAAAATGCTACAAAGTGGTAAATAGATATGGTAATTTGTCTAAAAGTTTTGCCTTTGGCGGAGAGGAAGAGCAAAAACGCAGATTAGAAAAAGACGGAATAGAAGTAAACGACTACTGCGTAGACCTAAGTAAGTATCAATGGGACGGAACTATCGATATTGAATAGGCTATTTTCAAAATAATGGCTAGTTAAAAAATATAAAATACTGTTGGAATATACTAAAATATATGTTATAATTATAACATTATTTTGGTTTGGAGTATTTTATGCAAGAGAGTTTTAAGGAAAAACAAAAAAGATTTAGAGAAACGCCTATTGAATTAAACAAAAAATTTAGTCCGTTTAACGTAATCTTTTTGCTAGCAACGGTAGTTCTTTTTCTAACTACGATTATCGGCGGATACAATTTTATGACACTAGTTTTAGTGGTATTTTCTGCTTTCGTTGCTTTGTTTATGTTTTTACAAATCGTATTCAAAAACAAATTGAATATATTTATGCTTGCCTCCTATGGCATTATGATATGTGGCACGGTGTTTACCTATATCGTAAGAGGAGCGGACGGATTTTGGTTTAGACTTGGCTACAACATAGGTCTTGCTAGCCTTGCTATTATCAGTCTTACCGTTCTTGCTTTAATTCCAAAATTCAAAAATCAAAAGGCAAGTTTTTACGTAACGCGTTGTACGTCTTTCGTTATGATAGGCGCATCGCTTATTTACTTCTTGTTTATGAGCATTAGAATGACCCCAACGGTAGAAAGTATGCAAGAAGGACACGACGCATATCTTAAAAAGATTAGAAATGGCGCACAAGTAGGACAAAACGACCCTAACGTGCTTGTTATCCTAATGGACGATATGGCGTACTCCGATATATCTAGTTATAGCTATATGGGCGAAAGTGAGGCAACCATTAAAACGCCTAATATCGATAGAATAGGCAAAATGGGAGTAATGATGGAAAACTGTTATAGTTCTTCTCCCGTTAGTTCGCCTTCAAGATTTGGTATTTTAACGGGCAGATACTCGGCAAGAGGATATCTAGACAACGTTATTTTCCCAACTAAGCAACAAGTTGCACCTTTTGGCGATACTAGATTTTTTAACGCATTCGAGTTTAGAAACAACGTAGACGGTATTTTGGGCGACGAAATCACCGTTGCAGAGGCTATGCAAGCAAAGGGTTACGATACGGCGCTTATCGGCAAGTGGAATCTTGGCGACTACGGTCAATATTTACCTACTAACCAAGGCTTCGATTACTTCTTTGGTAGCCACTACGTAAACGATATGACCCCTTACAACATCGTAAGAGAAGAGAAAGGCGTTGCAACCGAAGTATATTCGCACAATGAGATGAAAGACCAATCGTTATCTACCGAAAGGTTTACTAACGAATTAAATACGTTTATCAACAAATCACTTGAAAAAGACGGCAAGTTCTTTGCTGAGTATTGGAGCCCATGGCCACATTTCCCTATTTTCAGTAATAACGGTGGAAACGGCGAAGGCGATAAAACCGACGATAGTTATATCGACTGTATCGAAGAGTTTGATAGGGCAGTTGGTACGATATTAGAGAATTTGGAGCAAAAGGGTGTGTTAGACGACACTATGATAATCTTTACCTCCGATAACGGACCTGGTAGAGAGGGTGTAACGGGCGCACTACGTGGTAGAAAAAATACTCCGTTTGAAGGCGCTTTCAAAGTACCATTCCTTGTAAGTTATCCAAACGGTGGCGTTGGAAACAATATAGAGCCTGACGAAAACGGCAACAAAGTAATTAGTGCAAGATGTATGAATATGGACGTATTCACTACTATTTTGGACTACGCTAATATTGAGTTACCTACCGACCGTGTAATCGACGGCGTATCAATGAGAGGACTTTGGGAAGGTACTACTGCTGAGGACGCTACTATGCACGACGCTATCTACTACTTAAAACGTGGAAAGGTGCAAGCAATCAGTATGCCGATTGAGTTTAACGGCGCAATCAACGACTTTAAGTATTACAAAGACGTTGTTACCGAAAACTCTGCGTTTATAACGCAACACTACAAAAACTATTTGTTCAACCTAGATACAGACCAAGCAGAAGGCTACAATATTTCTATGAAGTACGGAGATATTACCAATAAACTAGCAAAACAAATGGAAGCGTTCAAAAAGGAATTGAAAGATAATAGAAGAGGTATTTTAAGATAATGCCTAATTTGTCCGTAATGCTAAAACCCGTATCTAGTAGTTGCAACCTAAGATGCAAGTATTGTTTTTATCATTCGCTTGCAGAGTGCAGGGAGCAAAAAAATTACGGAGTTATGAGCAAATCGACGCTAGAAACTACTATAAAAAAGGCTCTCCAATACGTTGATGGCAGTAGATTATACTTGTCCTTTCACGGTGGAGAACCACTTTTAAGTGGTATTGACTTTTTCAAAAGCGCCGTTGAGTACGTGCATAAATACAACGAAAAAAATAGCGAAGTGATACTTGCCGTCCAAACGAACGGTACGCTAATTGACGAAGAGTGGTGCAAGTTTTTTAAGGAAAACGGCTTTTTAGTGGGCGTATCGCTAGACGGCACGTATTTTGCAAACTCGTACAGGGTGGATCAAAAAGGCGAATCTACTTTTGATAGAGTAGTTGAGGCAATAGACGATTTGCAGTACTACGAAGTGGATTCTAATATCCTTACGGTAGTTACGAAGTACGTTGCTACGCATATTAAAAATATTTACGAGTTTTTTACCTCTCGTGGCTACAAATATTTGCAATTTACCCCTTGCCTTAAACCTTATAACAATAAGGTCGATGACGAAGATATGTATATGACGAGCAAGGAGTACGGGCAGTTTTTAATTGACCTAACGACCTTGTACTTTGACGATTATATGCACGGCAACTACGTTAGCGTAAGGCAAATAGACAACTTCGTAAGGCTTGCCAAGAAACTACCAGCATATCAATGTGGTATGAACGGAAATTGCAGTTATCAGTTTACGATAGAGGCGGACGGCACGGTTTTCCCGTGTGATTACTATTGCGTGGACGATTACGTGCTTGGCAAAATACAAATTGACGACTTTTATAATATGCAACGAGGCAACGTGCAAAGTAATTTCGTACTAGGCTCGGTGGAAATTGAGGAAAAATGCAAAAAATGCAAGTACTATGCGCTATGCAAAAACGGTTGCAAACGTGAGCGTAGGGACGTGGATAAGTGCGAAGCGTATACTATGTATTTTGACAAGATGCTAAAAGTTTTGCAGTTTTTAGGGCAAGGCGTAGAAGAATAATTTATTACTTAGGTGAGAGATATACATTAAGAACTTGATTTGGAGGGGATTATGAAAACCTTTGTTATTGCTTACGATATAGGCACTACGGGTATTAAAACTTGTCTTTTTGAAATAGACGAGAAAATAAAAATGGTAGGCTCTGCTATGGCTGGCTACAATTTGTACGTATTTGACGACGGTGGCGCAGAGCAGGACGCAGACGAGTGGTGGAACGCAATGTGCGTTACTACCAAGGAAGTAATCAGTAAAACGGGCGTTAAACCTAGCGACGTGCAAGGTATTTCGTTCTGTTCGCAAATGCAAGGAATGGTACTTGTTGATAAGGACTGTAACGCAGTTAGGCGTCCTATGAGTTATATGGACCAAAGAGGAAAGGCGCAAATTAAAAAATATCTTGCGTACGGACCACAAATTGCAGGCGCTAATATTTTCAAACTAGCAAAGGCAATGTATCACACGGGCGTAGTTCCTGCAAGCGTAAAAGACCCCGTTTGGAAATACAAGTGGGTAGAGGCAAACGAGCCTGAAAATTTTGAAAAGGCTTATAAGTGGCTAGACGTTAAAGAGTACTTAATTGCAAGATGCACGGGCGAATTCGTAATGACGGAGGACTCGGCTTTCGCTACTTTGCTTATGGATAAAAACGGCAAAGAGTGGAGCATACCTACGGCTAAAATGTTTGGTGTAAAACTAGACCACCTAGCAAAAATAATTAAATCTACCGACCTAGTTGGCGGGCTAACTAAAAAAGCAAGCGAAGAGTTAGGACTTAGCGAAGGAACGAAAGTATTCGGCGGTGGCGGAGATGCGTCGCTTATCGGCGTTGGAGCAGGTAGCGTAGACGTAGGCGACACGCACGTTTATAGCGGTACTTCGGGCTGGGTAAGTACTATCGTAGATAAGCAAACCGTAGACGTTATGACTATGATTGCGGCTATCCGTGGCGCACAAACGGGAAAGTTCAATTACTTTGCAGAGATGGAAACTTCGGGCAAGAGTTTGGAGTGGGTTAAAAATCACTTAGCGCTTGACGAAATAGGTATTTACCTTAAAAAAGAGGACGTAGCAGAAAGCATAGAGACCGAATATACGAGTTTGTATCAATATATGACGGAAGTTATATCAACCGTACCTGCCGGTAGTGGTGGAGTAATATTTACCCCTTGGTTACACGGCAATCGTTGTCCGTTTGAAGATCCGTACGCTACGGGTATGTTCTTTAATATCAAACTTGAAACGGGCAAAACCGAACTAATTAGAGCCGTACTTGAAGGTATTTGCTACCACAAGAGATGGATGCTAGAATGCGAAGAGAAAAAGTTTAAGGTAAGCGATAAAATACGTTTCGTAGGTGGTGGCGCATTAAGTAGCGCAACTTGTCAAATACTTGCCGATATTACGGGCAAGACGATAGAAACTATCGACGAGCCTCAAAATGTGGGCGCAGTAGGTGCTGCTGCTATTATGGGCGTAGGTCTTAATATTATTCCTAATATTGAAAAAGTAAAAGACTTTATCCCCGTTACTGCCGTTTACACGCCTAATATGGAAAACAAAAAGGTATACGACAAGCAATACGAAGTATTTAAGAGATTGTACAAAACGAACAAGAAAAGCTTCCATATGCTTAACGAATAATTGCGTCGGGCTATTTTGCCCGACGTTTATAATATAAAATCAAGTTGATAATAGGTTTTACTATACGAAAATAGTAGAATATTGAATTAAATATAGATATTATCAAATTATATATTATAGGTTATATCGCTATAACTAAAAAATATACAAAATATATTTTGGTTGCTTTACTAATTTGCAACAAAATTGTAAAATATATCTAATAAAAGATATCTTAGGATAATTCTTACTATTAAGGAGAAAAACAATGACGAATCAAGTTGTACTAGTGTTGGATTTCGGTGGACAATACAAAGAGAGCGTTGCAAGAAGAGTAAGAGAGTTAAAAGTTTACTCTATCATAAAGCCTTACAATATCTCCGTTGACGAAATCAAAAAAATCAATCCGATAGGCATTATTCTTACCGGTGGCGAAGAAAGTGTAAACGACACTGAATCTCCACGTTGCGATAAGGAAATATTCAATCTTGGTATTCCCGTAATGGGCATTTGCTATGGCATGCTAGTTATGGCTAATATGCTAGGTGGCAAAGTTGAAAGTATTAACAAAGAGTACGGCAAGGTAGAAGCAAAAGTTTGCAAAAATGCAAAACTATTTGACGGCGTAAAGGAAAACACTATGGTAATGATGAATCATACCGAGAAACTAGTTACTTTACCTAGTGGTTTTACTAGCGTTGCATCTACTAGCGTTACCGAGTTTTCCGCTATTGAAAACGCAGATAAAAACTTGTACGGTTTGCAATTTAGACCAGAGGTTGACCTAACCGAAGAAGGCAAAACCGTGTTCAAAAACTTCGTGTTTGGTGTTTGTGGTGCAAAAGGCGACTACGCTATGAAAGATTTTATCGAGCAACAAAAACAACTTATCAAAGAGCAAGTTGGTAACGAAAGAGTAATACTTGGTTTGTCAGGTGGTGTAGATAGTTCGGTTTGTGCAGCGCTACTTGAATATGCAATACCTAACCAAGCAGTATGTATTTTCGTAGATCACGGCTGTATGAGAAAGAACGAGGGCGACCAAATAGAAGCAGCGTTCAAGGATAAGAACGTAACCTTCGTAAGAGTAAACGCTCAACAAAGATTTTTGTCAAAACTTAAAGGCGTAACCGACCCGGAGCAAAAGAGAAAGATTATCGGCAAGGAATTTATCGAAGTATTCCAAGACGAAGCAAAGAAATACGGCGATGCAAAATTCCTAGCGCAAGGTACTATTTACCCTGATATAGTAGAAAGCGGTTGGGTAGGCAAAAAGGCAGTAGTTAAGAGCCACCACAACGTAGGCGGACTTCCTAAGGATATGAACTTTACGGGACTTGTAGAACCGTTAAAGAGCTTGTTCAAGGACGAAGTAAGAGAACTTGGTAGGTTGTTAGGTTTACCAAAAGAACTTGTAAATCGTCAACCGTTCCCAGGTCCTGGACTTGCAGTTAGAGTACTTGGCGAAGTAAACGAGCCAAAACTAAATATCGTAAGAGAGGCTGACGCTATTTTTAGAGAAGAATTAGAAAGAAGTGGTGAAAAAGCAGACCAATATTTTGCAATTCTAACTAGCGTACAATCGGTAGGCGTAAGAAACGAGGAAAGAACTTACGATTACACTATCGCATTAAGGGCAGTTAAAACCAACGACTTTATGACTTGCGAATACGTTCCCCTATCTCACGATTTGCTTGGCAAAGTGTCGGCTAGAATCGTAAACGAAGTAGAGGGCGTAAACAGAGTAGTATACGATATTACCGGCAAGCCACCTGCAACTATCGAGTGGGAATAATTCGTTGATTGTATTTTAGTAGAAAAGAGCAAACTATAAAGATTAAAAATCAAATAATGATTACGCAAAAAGCAAGCCTTGTGCTTGCTTTTTTTATTTACTTTTTTGAAAATAAAAATATAGTATATATAATATATATCTAAATTTTTTCTTATTATTATTTTATATAAATTGAAAATAACGTTTTTTTAGTTGAAAAAAAATTATTATGCTGTATAATCGAATTATAAGGATCATATATTATGCGTGATAATTCTAACAAAACGATATATTTTAATAAAGACTTAGTAAAGAAAATTCTAAAAATATTGCTACTTACAATTTTTTTTGGATTGACGTTTTATACGGTTTATGCAGTAAGCAAAACGCTGTCAGGTGGCAACATTGCCTCGCTAAAAGATTTGCTATCTACGATAAACCCACTTTACGCCGTGCTATTAGTGTTAATAGTCGGCTTATTGTTTTGTACTGACGCATTAAAATATTCGATAATTTCTAAAATAACTACGAACAAGTTTGATTGTAAATTGTCTATGAGCATAAGCGTTATGGGCAGATTTTATGATAATATAACTCCGTTTAACACGGGTGGGCAACCGTATCAAGTGTACCAATATTACAAAAAAGGTTATCCTGCCGACGTTTCTACGGCAATACCTATCGTAAAATATATTTTTCAACTTATTGCTTGGATATTTTGCTCGATAATACTTTATATTGCAAATCACGATGCGCTAAGGTATTTGCCCGAGGCACAAAGAATTGCAGTAGGTAGTCTTACCTATATAGGTATAGCAATAGCTGCCCTTGCCCCAACAATCGTAATATTGTTTTCGCTGTTCCCGTCGGGAATACATAAAATAATCGCCTTTTTTATTAGGCTTGGCGTAAAAATGAAGATAATAAAAGATTACGACAAGGTAGACGAAAAGGTGGTTGGATTTTTAGAGGGGTATAGGCAAGCGTTCGTGCATATAGCAAAAGACAAGGTTGGCGTTGTATCGCTATTCTTAGTGTCGTGTTTTGACTTTTTTATAATGATGGCAGTGCCATATTTCGTTATTATGGCGCTAGGTAAAACCACCCCCGGTGGCAGTATGTTTTTCGACGTTATCACCTTGAACGCATATTCTTTATTTGCAGCATCGCTAGTACCAACTCCCGGTAATAGCGGCGCTATCGAAGGCGTTGCGTCTATGGCTTTTGCCCCTATCCCTATGGGCGAAGGAGCGTTATTCTGGGTGGTATTTATGTGGAGAGTTTGCACCTACTACATTTATATAATACTTGGTCTACTTGGTACTGCTGGTAAATTTATCAAGTCAAGGCACAAGAAAAGAATAATAAAAAAATACAATTTGAACGGCTAATATGGAAGAACTTAGGATTTTGGAAGTGGTGGATAATTATTTCCCAATAATTGACGGCGTTGTCAACGTGGTGGATAATTATTGCAGAATATTAAACGGTAAAGACGGCGTTACGTGTGACGCCTTAGTGCCTTGGTACCCAAAAACGTTTGACGGTGGTGGATACAAGGTAATTCGCTGTACGTCTATGTCGGGTGGTAAGTACGGCGTAAGATTGCCACTACCGATGCTTGACCTAAGATTGAAAAAGTATCTTAAAGAAAATCATTACGATATTATACATTGCCACTCGCCCGTTACTTTGTCTAGAACGATGCTAAGGTATGCAAGAAGAAATAATATTCCCGTAGTGTTCACGGTGCATACGAAGTATCACGAGGAGATAAATCGTAGCGTCAAATTAAAATGTTTGCAAAAGTTTGCGCTTAATTTTTTGCTGTACTCAATTAGGCGTATGGACTACGTGTGGGCTGTATCTAATGGAAGTAAAGAGTGTTTGCAACAAATTTACAAAGTTGACGCACCTTGCGAAGTGGTAAAAAACGGTACGGAGAAAATAGTAGTAGAGCCAGAAAAATTGGATTTGCTTGTAAAAAGATTAAAAGAAAAGTACGCCATTAGTGACGAAGTGGTATTTTCTTTCGTTGGCAGAGTGGTAGTTGTTAAGAACATATCTATGCTACTTGAAACTATGAAACTGCTAAAAGAAAAAAGATTGAAATTCAAGTTTTTAATCGTTGGTGACGGTGATTATAGAAAGAAACTTGAAAAGCAAGCAAAAGAACTTGGCGTGGACGACGTTGTCGTATTCGTTGGACAAGTTGCAGATAGGGAACTACTTGCAGCCTACTACAAAATGACCGATTACTTTTTGTTTTCGTCTACGTTTGATACGTTTTCGCTTTCTGTAAAAGAGGCTGCTATGATGGGCACTCCGTCGTTGCTCGTAAAAGATTCGTCCTCGGCTGAGGGGATAGTGGACGGCGAGAACGGATTTTTGGCTGAATTGTCGCCGGAAGCGTGGGCAAACAAAATTATCGAAGTGCAAAATAATCCTAGTGTTTACAACAAGGTAGTTTCAAATTTGGATAGCGTGTACACTACGTGGGAGCAAATGATGGACGTCGTTTTGGAAAAATACAAGGAAATTGTAAAAGAAGGCAAACCAAAGGAAAAAGCGTAAAACGTTGTAAGAAGGGCAAAAAGCCCTTTCTTTAATTTTTGACATACTGTAAAATGGGTGATATAATTCTATCAGTAAGTAAAACGAGGTGCTAAATGAATTTTGCTAGCTATTTCCCCATTTGGAATAAACTGAACGAGCAGGAACAGGCTTTGCTGAAAAACAGCGTGTACGAAAAAAATATCGAAGCAGGCACGCTGGTAAAAAGCGGTGGCGATTGCCTTGGGCTTATGCTTGTTAAGAGTGGACAACTAAGGGCATACGTGCAGTCTGACGATGGGAAAGAAGTTACTCTTTATAGGTTGTTAAGTAGAGATATGTGCTTGTTTTCAGCATCGTGTATGATGAAAAATATCCAATTCGACGTAAGTATATCCGCTGAAAAGGATACGTCCGTGTGGGTAATTCCTTTGGACGTGTACGAAAATTTAATGAAAAATTCAGCGATTGTTGCAAATTACACTAACGAACTTATGAGCGCTAGGTTTACTGACGTTATGTGGCTTATCGAGCAAATTATGTGGAAGAGTTTTGACAAGCGTCTTGCCGAATTTTTAGTGGAAGAAAGCGCCGTAGAGGAGAGCGACGAATTAAATATTACGCACGAACAGATTGCAAGGCATTTAGGTACGGCTAGGGAAGTGGTAACTAGAATGCTTAAATATTTCCAAATGGAAGGTATGGTAACGCTTGAAAGGGGCGTGGTGAAAATAATTAGTCGTGATAAATTACTAAAAGTATAAAACAATAAAAAATCCACGAATAAACGTGGATTTTTTATTTGGTTTAAGAAGTTATTATTTAAGAAGTTTTTGCTAATTTTATTATAATAGCATACTTAGTATTGCTTGTTTTGGCATAGCGCCAACGGATTTGTCTACTATTTTGCCGTTTTCTACAACGAACAGTGCAGGTATGCTCATCACTTTGAAGGCGTTTGCTAGGTCGGGCTCTTCGTCCACGTTTATTTTGCACACCTTAAATTCTGGGTGTTCGCTAGCAATCTCTTCTACGATAGGTCCAACCATACGGCACGGACCACACCAATTTGCAAAAAAGTCGATTAGCACTTTTTTGTCGCTCTTCATTACTTCACTATCAAAATTGTCTTTATTTATCTTTAATACTGCCATTTTTTTCTCTCCTATTATCTTTATTTTTTATCCATACCGCAAGAAAAAGTGTTTCTTGCCGTTAATTTTTCGTTTGCTACCATAGAGTAAAATCTATATCCACCTGCAAAGTTGTATGCCTTAAAGCCGTATCCTTGTAGTATTCTAGTTGCTACGTAACTTCTAAGTCCGCTTTGGCACATTACGTATATTGTTTTATTTTTAGGTAATTCGCCAATTCTTTCTCTTAGTTCGTCAACGGGTATATTCGTAAAGCCGTCGGCGTGGCCAAGCGAATATTCCATAGGCGTTCTCGTGTCTAACAAAAATGCGTCGTCGTCCTTTTGTAGTTTTGCTACGTCGTCGAAGTAGAATTGTTTTACTTTGCCCGTAATTACGTTTTCTATTATAAATCCAGCCATATTCACGGGGTCTTTTGCCGACGAATAAGGCGGGGCGTACGCTAGTTCTAGTTCGGCAAGGTCGGTTGCTTTTAGGTTAGCTTTTATAGCCGTTGCAATCACGTCTATTCGTTTGTCCACTCCGTCAAAGCCTACTATTTGTGCGCCGAGTAATTTGTTTTCGGATTTGTCAAAAAGCACTTTCATAGTCATTACTTTGCCACCAGGGTAGTAGCCTGCGTGCGAAGCAGGGGACAGAATTACCTTGTCGTAATCGTAGCCAAGTGCTTTTGCCGTTTTTTCGTTTATGCCCGTCGAGGCTATCGTCATATCAAATAGTTTTAGTACCGAAGTACCCATCGAGCCGTCGTATTTGCTATTTAGTCCTGCGATATTGTCCGCTACTATTCTGCCTTGCTTGTTTGCAGGTCCTGCTAATGATATAAGGCTAGGTTTGCCCGTTATGAAATGTTTTACTTCTACTGCGTCGCCAACAGCGTACACGTCTTTAACGGAAGTTTCCATTTTTTCGTTTACTATTATGCTACCTTTTATGCCCGTGTCTAGTTTGCCGTTTATTAGCGAGGTGTCGGGTACTACGCCCATAGCAAGCAATATAACGTCCGCATCTATAACGCTTTCGTTATCAAGCAAGCATTTTTTGTTTTCAAGCGAAACGATTTTGCTTCCTAACGCAAGTTTTATGCCGTTTGCCTTGATAAGAGCGTGTACTTGCGATACCATATCTTCGTCCAAAACGCCCATCACTTGACTTACTGCTTCTACGATAGTTACGGAAATTCCAAGCCTTGCAAGGTTTTCAGCAGTTTCTAATCCGATAAAGCCACCACCCACAACTACTGCCGTTTTAACGTTTTTTTCTTTTACGTAGTTATGGATTTTTAGCGTATCTTCAACAGTTCTAAGGGTAAATACCCCTTCCTCATCCACGCCTTTTAGGTTTGGTTTTAAGGCTTTTGCACCCGTTGAAAGTACTAGTTTGTCATAACTATCTGTAAAAATTTCGCCACTTGCTAGGTTTTTTACGGTTATCGTTTTATCGTTTACGTTTATATCGATTACTTCGTGCAAAACTTTTACGTTTACTCTAAATCTATTATAAAAACTTTGTGGCGTTTGCAACGTTAGGTCGCTTTGGTTTGTAATCACACCACCTACGTAGTAGGGCAGTCCACAGTTTGCGTAGGAAATATATCCGCTACGCTCGTACATTGTTATTTCAGCCGTTTCGTCCAGCCTTCTTAGTCTTGCAGCAGCAGACGCTCCGCCTGCAACGCCACCCACGATTATTACTTTCATATTATGCTCCTTTTATTATTTCACCTTTATACGAGGCTATACCACCTACGTCGCTTACGTTTTCGTAGCCTAGTTTTCTTAATATATTCGTTGCTCTGTTACTTCTTGCTCCACTATGGCAGTACACGAATAACGGTACGGTTTTATCCGTAATCACGTTTTGTATTTTTTCTATTTCGTACAAATCCACGTTGATACTATTAGGAATATGTCCTTCTTCGTACTCTTCTTTCGTTCTCACGTCCACCAAAACGGCGTTCTTCGTGTTTTTGTAGTCTTCTACGCCTTGGTTTATATTTGCTCTTCTAAAAAGATTGAATAACATTTTTTTCTCCTTCTATGATTATAGTATATCCGTTTTTCACAAAAGTTCAGTGACAAAATCACATATAACGAGGTAATATTGTTATCTTGTATATTTTATATTGTTTTTCGTGCATTAAAAAAGACAGGTGAGTACCTGTCTTTTATATTGCTTTGGCGTACCCGATAGGAGTCGAACCTATGACCTACAGCGTCGGAGGCTGTCGTTCTATCCAACTGAACTACGGGTACATCGTAATAATTATATAATAATTTTACGATATGTCAAACTAATCTAGCGTTATGGACCAATTAAGTACGTACTTTTCGCCCTTGGTTAGTTTGGTGATATTCTTTTTGCTCTTGAAGTCGTCAACAACGCCGTCGTATGAAGGTAGTCCCGTCCAAGGCTCTATGCAAACGAACGGAGCATCGGTTTTAGGGGTGTGCCACAAGCCAAGATACTTCATATCCTTTTCAAAGGCTAAGGTTACTTTTCTATTGCCACTAGCAGATGCTAGAATAACGGGGCTTTTGATATCTTCCATAAAAATGGCGTCGTTATCAAAAAGGTCGTGTTTTAGCCATAGTTTATTGCTGTCAAGCGCCATAGGTTCTCTATCGTTGGTGATAAAGCAGGTTGGCGACAAAACTATTTTGTTTGGTTTAGCACCCGAAAAATCAACGTAATAATCTTCAAATGCGTCGTTATCAAGTGGAACGTTAAAGCCAGGGTGTCCACCTATTGAAAAATACACTTCATTTCCAAGACAATCAACTTGGTTTGTAATTTTTACGCTATTTTCTACAAGAGTGTATTTTATATGGTATACGAAATCAAACGGGTATATCTTTTTGCTTTCGTCGTTTGATTTATATATAAATTCTATTTCGTTATCGCTAAGTTTATTTGCGTCAAGTTCGCTTTTTCTAATAAAGCCGTGCAAATTCATTTCGTAGGTGTTGCCGTCGTTGTAATATTTGCCGTCCGTTAGCCTACCGCAAATAGGGAATAGGTTGTAGGCTCTGCCGTGCCAATAGGTAGGGTCGCCTTGCCATAGATATTCTGCGCCGTCGTATATCATTGATTGTAATTCAGCGCCAACTGAGGATATTTGTACTTTTAGTTTGTCGTTAAATATTTCGTAAATCATAATTGACCTCCATACTAATTATACAAAAATAAAAAGCCTAGTTCAATACAAGATAACGAAATATTTATATATATTGATATGGTCACTTTATTATATATATAATATTATATATGCTTTTTTCTTGCAAAAATACTTTTGGTATTATATCATTAATATAGAGGTAAAAATGAAAAAAGTAGTTGTAGGCATGAGTGGCGGCGTAGATAGTTCGGTGGCGGCTTTGCTTCTAAAACAGCAAGGCTATGACGTTATCGGTCTATTTATGACTAATTGGGAAGAAACTGACGAAAACGGTTGTTGCACGGCAGAGGAAGATTATAAGGACGTAATGAGAGTTGCTGCCAAAATTGGCATACCGTATTATAGCGTTAATTTTGCAAAAGAATATATGGACAACGTATTCAAACATTTTATTGACGAATACGCAAAAGGTCGCACGCCAAATCCCGACGTATTGTGCAATAGGGAAATTAAGTTCAAACCATTTTTGGACTACGCTTTTCAAATAGGCGCAGATTACGTTGCAACGGGGCATTACGCCAAAGTAGAGCATAAGGACGGCGTACATAAACTACTAATGGCGAAGGATCAAAACAAAGACCAAACTTATTTTCTTAACCAACTTACCGAAAAGCAAATAGAAAAAGTGCTGTTTCCATTAGGCGATTTGCCAAAACCAGAAGTTAGGCGTATTGCCGAGGAAAACGGACTTGTTACCGCAACTAAAAAGGATAGTACGGGCGTTTGTTTTATCGGCGAAAGAAATTTTAGGCAGTTTTTAGCAAACTATATCCCTATGAAAGAAGGCGACATAGTAGACTTGCAGGGCAACGTAGTAGGTAGGCACGACGGCGTTTACTATTATACCGTAGGTCAAAGAAAAGGGCTTGGCATAGGTGGTGGCGGAAACGGGCAAAGGTGGTTCGTTGTAGATAAGAACATAAAAACAAATGAACTAATCGTATCACAAGGCGAGCCAGATATATTATTCAGTTCGGGGCTTGAAATGGACGAGTTTAATTTTATCAGTTTTAATCCACCTAGCGAGTTTAGAGTAACGGCACGAATAAGACACCGTCAACCATTACAAAATGCAACCGCATATTTTGATAGCGCTAGCGGAAAGATGAAAGTGATATTCGACGAAAAGCAACGTGCGATAGCAGTAGGTCAGTACGCAGTTCTTTACGTTGGCGAGCAATGTATCGGTGGCGGAGTAATAGAAAGAATTGTAAAATAATTTTTCTAATTATAATAAAAAAGTAATAATTAGTAAGTATTTATACGATATTTATAAAACAATATTTTAAATCTTAAAAACGTAGAATTTACCAAAATGCCACTATTTAGTGGCTTTTTTAGTGTTTTGCGAATATTAAAAAGGGATAAAAAACCTAATAAAACGCCTAATTTTGAAAAAATATAAAAAAAGTAAAAAATTTATGAAAAAAAATGTAAAAAATGTTTGACTTATGTTTTTTGTTATGATAGTATATAAAAGCTGTCACCAAGAAAGACGGCAAACACAGAACCTTGACAATTGAACAAACAGAATGAACGAAATTAAACAA
>UMIP01017552.1_pt1 | contig 30344 bp, 25 predicted proteins | sample 1965751 | NCBI WGS metagenome assembly UMIP01 (sample SAMEA4836117, study PRJEB28245) | human gut metagenome | biome: gut microbiome; material: fecal sample | place: Denmark | collected 2008
TACAACACAATCTTACAGCTATGAACTCTAACAGAATGTTAGGTCTGACCACTGCTTCTCAGGCAAAGTCTACTGAGAAACTCTCTTCCGGATACAAGATCAACAGAGCAGCAGATGATGCAGCTGGCCTTTCCATCAGTGAGAAAATGAGAAAGCAGATCAGAGGACTGACACAGGCTTCCAGCAACGCACAGGACGGTATTTCCACTGTACAGACCGCTGAAGGCGCTCTGAACGAAGTTCAGGATATGCTGCAGAGAATGAACGAACTGGCAGTTAAGGCAGCCAACGGCACTAACTCTGAAGACGACAGAAGCTACATCCAGAACGAGATTGATCAGCTGACCACTGAGATTGACCGTGTATCTGAGACAACCAAGTTCAATGAGACCTATCTGCTGAAAGGTGATAAGAGCTTAGACAAAGAGTATACTTATAGTTATGGAAACTTTGCTGCTAAACAGGACGCTGAGGCTACAATGAGTAAAATCGGAGCAGCTGAACTGACTGTTACGTACACAACATCTAATAACAAAGGAACTCAGAGTCAAAAGGTTCAGGATGCAGAAAATGAGTTGCTGAAAGCATTGCGTGACCAGGGCGTCAAGATCGGTATAAAGTCTACATGGGATGGCGCAGCAGCCCAAAAAGAGTATACCTTTGAACTTACCGGATCTGCAGCAGAGAAATTTGATGTTACAGAGAAGAAAGGAACTCCGGGAACCTTTGTTGTATCTGACAAGCAGGGAAATGAGCTGGGACAATTTGCTGTTTCGGCGAAGACTTTTAAAAATGCAACAGCTGATGCAGCAGGTGATGATATTTCCGGTACTGTAATTGCAACGTCCATAACAGCGGCTGAGTCTACCAAGGCAGAAGCTAAGTATTATGATAAAGATGGTAATGCAATTTCTGCTAATTCACTGGACAAGTATTATAGCGCAACAACAGAAAACAACGTGACATCTGCGCATGTTAGGGCTGGCGTACCTGATGTATATGATGCAGTAGGTAATAAGACTACTTTGGTTGAGGGAAATGTTAATGCATTACAGGACAAGACAGCTGCATTGTCTCTGACTCTTCATGTAGGTGCTGATGCTACTTCCAACAACCAGATCACTCTGAGCATCGACGCTATGTCCGCTAAGGGACTTGGTGTAAATGGTCTGAAGGTTGACGGAACAGATGACAGCAATGCACTTTCCGCTATTGATACTATCAAGGAAGCAATTCAGAAGGTATCCACCCAGCGTTCTGCACTTGGTGCTGTTCAGAACAGACTTGAGCATACCATCAGCAACCTGGACAACGTAGTTGAGAATACCACTAGCGCAGAGAGCCAGATCCGTGATACCGATATGGCATCTGAGATGGTTAAGTACTCCAACAACAACATCCTGTCCCAGGCAGGTCAGGCTATGTTGGCTCAGGCTAACCAGTCCAACCAGGGCGTACTGTCTCTGTTACAGTAATCTTTGTAAAAGGTTCATACTAACGTAATACAAGAGAAGCCGGTGCTGATGCACCGGCTTCTTTTACTGCTAAAACCTCTAAATTAAGTCCATAGGAATCTTATAGCATAAACGTTTTTATTTTGTCAAAAATGGAAAAAAGATTGCAAAACATAAGAGTTCATGTTGAGGTTTATTCAGAAGAATTTTATTAAAATCAATTTGAATAAAAATGATTTTAATGAAGACAGAAGCGGCTACTATGTTTATTGGCAGAGAAAGAGAATTGGCATCGTTAAAGGAATTCACAGATATATCAATTGTAAATAATATTATTGACAGTAGTTCGGCTGACCGATATATTAATAAATAGGAGGGAAGCAGATGATAATTAATGATTTGCTTGAAAAAGAAAAAATGTCGAGGTATCGTTTGAGCAAGGAAAGCGGAGTTGCAATGACAACAATTACTGATATCTGTAATGGGAAAGCAGACCTTGATAAATGCACGGCAGGAACTCTGCATAAAATCGCCAAGGTGCTTAATGTAACGGTAGACTCAATATTGGAAAATAATAGTGCAAATAATATAGATTATAGATGTTCGTTTGAAACATTTAAAAGTAATACATGCCATCATGTAAAGGATATGGGTGATATAGATTTTATTATCGAAACACTTGAGACGGATGAAGTAAGAAAGCTTTATGAACGCAGATGGTGTAGAGAAGCTATGTATCTGCTGGCTATGATTGATTACTTGTCCAGGATGAACGATTTACCTCTTTGTACAAATTATAATGATATTCGCTCCCAGAAGCTTGAAAAATTATATTTTTCTGCAGGTGTTGAAGTGGCATATGCAGCGACGGGAGATGAACGTATAAAAGAAAAGGCACTTGCAAATGCGATACCGGAATTTATGCGATTTAATATTGTAGAAAGTGAGGTGCGAAATGTCTGCTGATAAAAGAGAAAAAAGAGAAATAATTTTCCCTTGCATCTCCCCCATAAATAGTATAAAAAAGCCCCGGTGTTGCAAACAAAATATTACAATAAAACGCACAACGGGGTGCATGCCGGGAGGCATGCACCTTTTTTGAGTCAGCCCTGAATTTTATGCACGGTACCTGAGTCCCTTACGCCGCAGGATTGATATCCGCTGTCGGCATCTTCGTAGGTTAGAGAGCAGCAAGTAATGCTTCCGGTTCTAATAGATATTTTTGAAACGAATACGAGTGTAAAATAATTAACACTGAAGTCTCACACGCAAATGCAAACTCCGACGAAGGTGTTTTGAGTGGAAAAATTTCTGGAAGTTAAGATATAGAAACAAACGATTGGGAGAATTTTTGAAGGAGTTAGATTTGACAGAAGGAAAACCTACAGGAATTCCTACTATACAAGAGGAACTTAGAGATAATGGTTCTCCTAAAGCGACATTTGAAACGGATGATGAAAGAAGAGCAGTTACTGTTGAGATACCTATTCATCCGGATTTCTTAATGGAACAAGGTGAACCCCAAAATGAACCCCAAAATGAACCCCAATATGCGAACTCAGTGGAGGATGCTATTTTGCAGTTGATACAAATGAATAAGTATGTAACACGAGAGGAAATGGCGAGTCAGATAGAGGTTTACATGCAGAAGATGGGAAAGTCAATGAAAGCTTGAAATAATATTGACAAATAGAAAAATGGTAGCTAATATTTAAATATGATTCGGCAAAATAGAATAATGCTGAATTATATTTAAATATTTATTGCTAATTTGGGAATACTGGAATTGAGGTAAGCGAGAATGATAAAGAATGCACAGATTCCTAATAATCAAATGATTTTTTCTTCCCAGGAGCTGAGAAACATGGGATTTTCTTACTATAGAATTAATCAGATGGTCGAACAGGGAATGTTGACAAAACTGAATAAAAAATATTATGAAAACGTAGGATTTGATGGTGAAGAATCAGATTTCTATTATGTATATGCCTACGTACCAGACGGGGTAGTCTGCCTGCTGAGTGCAGCTGTGTATTATAATTTGTCTACTTATCGTCTGGAAGCTATCGACGTAGCAATTCCAAGAAATGGAAATGTATCAACACTTCCGGATTGGCCGGAACTAAAGGTGTGTTATTTTACAGATGATCGATATTATACTGGCATTGAGATTATAGAGGATGGAAAAAATAGATTTCGTATTTATGATATTGAGAAAACGGTTGTGGATATAGTGTACTATAGGGAAAAAATTGGAATTGAGGAAACTAAAGAAGTTCTTACATCTTATCTGCGTCGGAGTGATCGTAATTTGAATAGATTAATCCGATACGCTGAAATGCTCAAATGCGGAAATATAATGAAACGGTATCTGGAGGTACTGTTATGACAAATGCAATATCCGTAAAGGATAGATTAAAGAAGCAGGCAATGGAAGATGGAAAAACCATGCAGGATAAACTAGTCACATTTGGCTTGGAGAGAGCAATATATAGAGTGTCTGTTTCGAGGTATGCAGAGAAGTTTACACTGAAAGGTGGCATCTTTCTCTATGCATTATTTGAGGGAGAATATGCTCGAGCTACAACGGACATTGACCTTTTAGCACAGCATATTCCAAATGATGCCGAAAAAATGAAGAAAGTATTTAGCGATATTTTTTCTATAGAGTGTGACGATGCGTTACTATTTGATCTAAATACGCTTAAGGTTTCCAATATAACCGAATTCAAAGAATATCATGGAGTCAATATATCTATTATGGGATATCTCGACAGAACGAAGGTGCCTGTATCAATAGATATTGGGTTTGGCGATGTAGTATATCCTGAAAGGATGAAGATGGATTTTCCGGTTTTGCTGGATATGGAGGTTCCTAAGATATATGCCTACTCCATATATTCCGTAATAGCGGAAAAGTTTGAGGCTTTTGTTTCCCTTGGACTTGCTAATGGCAGATATAAGGATTTTTATGATATCTATGTTTTGGCTGAAAAGTATGATCTTGATGGAACAGAACTTAAGAATGCAGTTACAGAGACCTTTGCGCATCGTGGAACTGGATTTGATGATATAGCAGCTTTTGAAGATGGCTTTACGGATGATGAATTGAGGCAGGGAAGATGGAGAACCTTTATCAAAAAGAAAAGAGCACTGGTGAAAATTGAATTTGAAGAAACCATGCAACTGCTAAGAGAATTGCTGCTTCCTATAGTGGACTCCATTCAAAATAATGATTCCTTTGAGAAAATATGGAGTAAAGAGACAAAAAACTGGAAGTCAAAAAACGAATGCTAAAACCGGCGAGTATGGTTGTTTACGCTGGATTCTCTTTATGAATAATTTTCCCTTGCATCTCCACCGCAAATAGTATAAAATAAACCCAGTGTTGCAAACAAAATATTACAATAAAACGCACAATGGGGTGCATGCCGGGAGGCATGCGCCCTTTTTGCGTTAGCACTGAATTTTATGCACGGTACCTGAGTCCTTACGCCGCCGGATTAATATCCGCAGCGGGCACATTCGGGGAAGCCGTCGGCGCAGTAGTTGCCGTCGGAGTAGTGGAAGCCTCTGGTGTCGCCTTGGGCTTTGCTTTTTCCAGTGATGCCTTTACCGCTTCCAGCAGCACTAGAGAAGTGTAGCGTGTCTCGGCGGAATAGGTCACCTGGCTCGGATCCTGCATCTCACAGAGCTGGTCGTTTAGGGATTCCATAGTGGGCTCTAGCAGTGGATACATGGTAGTAAGTGTTTCACTCGGATCGGCGAGGCTGACGGATGTGATGGCGTGGTCGTTTACGATGACTTCCACATTCACGGTCTCACTTCCGAGGATCAGTTCGGTCGTGTAGATCCCGGGGATATATGTATTGTTAGTACCGGCAGGCCCGGAAGCACTATCCAGAACAGCACCGGCATTGTCAACAGCACCGGAAGCGCTATCCAGAACAGCACCGGCATTGTCAACAGCACCGGTGTATGCACTAGCTCCCGTGGAGGCATCCTCCGCCGCAGAGAACTGTGATGAACGTCCGAGATCCGCCACATTGTCCGGCATAGCGGTCTCGGCAGTACTGTCAGGGGAATCCGGTGTCCCATAGGAGGCATCTGTATCCTTGCCCGGTAACAATAACATTAACAGTAATATGACGAACAACACCCCCAGCGCGGCGAAGATTCCGGTATAGAGCAGTTCTTTTCTGCGAAGGACAACGATCTTTGTATTTGCACTCATTCTTGGGTCTCCTTGGAATGATGGGATGATCTTTATAAATAGTATGCGCAGGAGCTCCCACATAGTACCGCAAATGAGGAGAACTTCGCATTGACAAGACAAAACAGGCATTGCTATATTTAGTGTAAGTATTTTTTCACGGATGCGTCCGCCCCGTGGAAAAGGAGCAGACAGGCGGCGCAGAAACGAGGGTAACGATGAACAATTATACCAAGGAAGATATCATCCGTCTTGTGGAAGAAGAGGATGTGGAATTCATCCGTCTGCAGTTCACGGATCTGTTTGGCAATCTGAAAAATATTGCAGTGACAGCCAGTCAGTTAGACCGGGTGTTGAGCAATAAATGTATGTTTGACGGTTCGGCGATCGATGGATTCGCCAGGATCGAGGAATCCGACATGTATCTGTACCCGGATCTGTCCACGTTAGAGATCTTCCCCTGGAGACCCCAGCAGGGCAAGGTGGCACGTATGATCTGTGATGTCTATCGCCCCAACGGCCAGCCTTTTGAAGGAGATCCCCGTTACGTGCTGAAGTGTGCGGTGAAGCAGGCAGAAGAGATGGGATACACCTTTGAAGTGGGACCGGAGTGCGAATTTTTCTTATTCAATACGGATGAAAATACCATGCCGACTACCAACACCCATGAGCAGGCAGGCTATTTCGATATCGGACCGTTGGATTTCGGTGAGAATGCCCGCCGTGACATCGTCATGAATCTGGAGGATATGGGATTTGTCATCGAGGCATCCCACCATGAGATGGCTCCGGCGCAGCATGAGATCGATTTCAGATACGATGAGGCGTTACATACCGCAGATAATATCATGACCTTTAAGATGGCAGTGCGCACCATCGCAAGACGCCACGGTCTGCACGCAACATTTATGCCGAAGCCGAAGTTCGGCGTCAACGGTTCCGGCATGCACATCAATATGTCCCTGCAAAAGGATGGGAAAAATATATTCCAGGATGCTTCCGACCCTAACGGTCTGAGTAAGGAAGCCTATTATTTCATCGGTGGTATCATGAAGCATATCAAGGGAATGGCAGCGATCACGAATCCGCTGGTGAATTCCTATAAGCGTCTGGTGCCCGGCTTCGAGGCGCCGGTCTATATCGCATGGAGCACGACGAACCGCAGTCCCCTGATCCGTATTCCGGCTACCGCAGACGGAGAGGGTACCCGTATCGAGCTGCGCAGTCCCGATTCCGCAGCGAACCCTTATCTGACGCTGGCAGTCTGCTTAAGCGCCGGTTTACAGGGCATTAAGGAGAAGACCCTGCCCCCCGAGAGTATCAATGCGAACATTTTTGCACTGACCGCCAAAGAGCGGAAGGAGCTTAACATCGACCAGCTGCCGGGTACTTTGTTAGAGGCAGTGGAAGAACTGGAGAAGGATACCTTTATCCAGGATGTTTTAGGCGAGCATATTGCCGGAAAATACATCGATGCCAAACGTAAGGAGTGGCATGAGTACCGCTCCCAGGTATCTGAATGGGAGATTCAGGAGTATCTGTATAAGTATTGATAAAATCCTTTCTTTTGTAATGATAGAGTAAAAACACAGAAGAAAGGAGGTGGGCGAATGACGAACATTATTGTCGTGCTGCCGAAGCTGGAGGAAGCCAAAGGCGTCAAGAATATCCTGGTACGCAGTGGCTTCCAGGTCACGGGTATCTGTACTACGGGCACCCAGGCGATCAGCCAGATGGACGGACTGAATGACGGAATCGTGATCTGCAGTTATAAGCTGGCGGATATGATATATACAGAACTTCATGAGGATCTGCCGGAGGGCTTCGAGATGCTTTTGATGGCATCTCAGAATCTGATCAGCGAATGCTACGGCAACGGCATCGTATGTCTCTCCATGCCGTTAAAGGTTCAGGACCTGATCAATACCGTGAACCTGATGGTGGAAGGCGTGGAGCGCCGCAGAAGAAAACGGCGCATGCAGCCGAAGACCCGAAATGCGGCGGATGAAAAAGCGATCAAAGATGCCAAAGAGCTTTTGATGGCAAGAAATCATATGACGGAAGAAGAAGCCCACCGGTATCTTCAGAAGACCAGTATGGACAGTGGGACGAATCTGGTGGAAACGGCACAGATGGTGCTGTCCATGATGACGGAGTAAATAGGGCGGCATGGAAAGGGTGATAGTATTCCGGACGACACAGGCAATGAATATGAAAGAGAACAACAGGAGGAACAGCAATACATGAAATTTACAAAAATGCAGGGCTGTGGCAATGATTATGTATATGTTAATGGCTTTACGGAGAAGCTTTCCAAGGAGGAAAAGCCCGAGACCGTAAGAAAGCTAAGCGACAGGCATTTCGGCATCGGCGGTGATGGCGTGATCTTCATCAATCCGGCCAAGGAAGCGGATTTTGAGATGGAGATGTACAATGCGGACGGCAGCCGCTCGGAGATGTGCGGCAACGGTATCCGCTGCGTGGCAAAATACGTCTACGATAAGGGACTGACGGACCAGGAAGACATTACCATCGTCAGTGCCGGTAAAATAAAATATTTAAAGCTCACGGTGGAGGGCAGGACCGCCACGGACAGAGGGCAGGTAACTATGGTACAGGTGAACATGGGACAGCCGGTTCTGGCACCTGTGGAGGTACCGGTGATAGCGGAAGCGACACAGCAGACCCCGGTGGGGCCTGCTGTAGTGGATGCACCGATCACGGTGGACGGTGAGGAATACCGTATGACCTGTGTCTCCATGGGCAATCCCCATGCCATTGTATTTATGAAGGGGGTAAAGGATCTCGACATTGAGAAGATCGGTCCGAAGTTCGAGCACCATTCCTGTTTCCCCAACCGGACGAACACCGAATTCGTAGAGATCCTGGATCGGAAGAATGTATTCATGCGCGTCTGGGAGAGAGGCACCGGGGAGACTCTTGCCTGCGGTACCGGATGCTGCGCTACGGCGGTGGCGTGCGTGCTAAATGGTTTGACGGACGAGGAAATAACTGTTAAACTATTAGGCGGTGAACTGCACATCAAATGGGACCGTGTGGCGAATCTGGTCTATATGACCGGACCTGCGAAGATCGTATTTGAGGGTGAAGTTGACCCGTACTCCATCTGATAGAATAAACTCCTCCATAGAAACACGGCGTGACTGCTTGCAGGCAGAGACGTGTTTCTATGAGAGGAGTAAACGAACATAAGTAAGTAGGGCGATCAGCCCGGATTACGAATGGGCGTTGCAATTTCGGAAGCACATAGTGCGAAGAAATTGTTTATTACGACAGCAAGGTGACAGTAACATTGCACCAAGGATAATAGAGAGGAGAACGTACTATGTTTAAAGTAAACGACAACTATTTAAAACTTCCCGGAAGCTATTTATTTTCCACCATCGGTAAAAAGGTAAACGCGTATTCCGCAGCACACCCGGACAAAAAGATCATCCGTCTGGGAATCGGAGATGTGACACAGCCTTTGGCACCTGCTATCATTGATGCGCTGCACGGTGCGGTGGATGAGATGGGAAAAGCGGAGACTTTTCATGGTTACGCTCCTGACCTTGGCTATGAGTTCCTGCGCAATGCTATCGCAGAGAATGATTATAAGGCAAGAGGCTGTGATATTGCGTCGGACGAGATTTTTGTATCCGACGGAGCAAAATGCGACTGCGGCAATATTCAGGAGATCTTCAGCCTGGACAATAAGATCGCGGTATGTGATCCTGTTTACCCTGTATACGTGGATTCTAATGTCATGGCAGGCAGAACCGGCACTTACGATCCGAAGTCCGAGACCTGGAGTGATGTGATCTATATGCCCTGTCTGGCAGAGAACGGTTTCGCACCCGAGCTGCCGAAGGAGACCCCGGATCTGATCTATTTATGCTTCCCCAACAACCCTACCGGTGCCACGATCACCAAGGCACAGTTGCAGGAGTGGGTGGACTATGCGAATAAGGTGGGCGCTGTCATCCTTTACGATGCGGCCTACGAAGCATATATTTCCGAGCCGGATGTGCCTCACAGTATCTATGAATGTGAAGGAGCCAGAACCTGTGCCATCGAGTTCCGTTCCTTCTCCAAAAATGCCGGCTTTACCGGAGTGCGTCTGGGCTTTACCGTGATCCCCAAGGATTTAAAGAGTGGGGATGTGAGCCTCCATGCACTGTGGGCGAGAAGACACGGCACCAAATACAACGGAGCACCCTATATCGTACAGCGTGCCGGTGAGGCAGTATACTCTGCAGCAGGTAAGGCACAGCTGAAGGAGCAGGTTGCTTATTACATGAACAACGCACACTATATCCTTGCGGGCTTAAAAGAAGCAGGATTTACCGTATCCGGCGGTGTGAACGCTCCCTATATCTGGCTGAAAGCGCCGAACGGCATGACCAGCTGGGAGTTCTTCGATTATCTGTTAGAGAATGTCAACGTGGTAGGTACCCCCGGATCCGGATTCGGACCAAGCGGTGAGCATTACTTCCGCCTGACGGCTTTCGGAAGCTACGAGAACACTGTCGAGGCAGTGGACCGTCTGAAGAGGATCCGGCTGTAGGAGAAAAATATGCAGGAAAAGCAGAAAAAAATAATTCGCCGGAGCAGTCTGGTACTGATCCTGTTTACGACAGTTATGATCTGGTATGCCAATTATCTGACGGATTTTATGATGGATGATGAATGGTATTCCACATTATTGTACGCGGATACTCCGATACAGAACATCCGTGACATTATCCATGCACAGATCTGGCACTATTTTAACTGGGGCGGAAGAAGCATGGCACATGGGCTGCTGCAGCTCATACTGTTGTGCGGGGAGCACTGGGCGGATATTTTTAATACCGGTATGACGCTGCTTCTTTCATGGCTGATCTGTGGGGTGTCCGGAAGACGCGGATTCCCGTACTTTTTTGCGGCAATGAGCATGTTACTGGGACTCAATGCCAACTGGAGAATGAGTATGGTCTGGGAGTCCGGGGCGGCGAATTATCTGTATATGGCAGGATTTTTGCTGGCATTTTTATATTGTTATCTGCGCTACGAGGACTGCGGGGAGAGGAATCTTGCGGGAATCACTCTGTGGATCCTGCCGTTAGGGCTGATCGCCGGATGGAGCAATGAAAATATGGGACCGGCAGTATGGATCCTGAGTCTCCTGGTGATGATCTTAAGACGTAAGGATCATAAAAGGATACCGTTATGGATGTATCTTGGAAATATCAGCTGTCTGGCGGGAAGCGTTCTGATGATCGTTGCACCGGGCAATTTTGTCCGCAGTGAGGAGACATCTAAGGATGCTCGCGGATTGTTATGGAATTTGTTCCTGCGCTTCTACAGTGAGGCGAAGGGAGCCTTTGAGTATCTGTTCCCTGCACTCCTGCTTACGGTGGTACTGCTTGTGATCTGCGCGGGAATTTTAAGAGAAAAAATCGGAAAAGAGAACCTGCTGTTGTTGGCAGGGGCATTGTTATCCTGGGGAGCTATGGTACTGTCACCGCATTACCCTGACCGTGCAGCCTTCGGAACCATGGTATTACTCATCTGTGTGATCCTGTCCCTGACGGGCAAGGCGGTGGACAGACAGAAGGAAAATGCATGGATGTATTATGGCTGCGGAGTGTTAGTGTGGCTGAGGGGAATGTATTTTTTCATGGAATTTATAGGACTTATGAAGGGTTGGATCACGTAGAGAGGATCCGGGGACCTCACGGGCGGCAGAAGCCGTCTGTGGGGTCCTTTCTATTTCCGGGCATACCGGCTCCGGTACTGGCGCGGTGTCATGCCGGTCTTTTTACGGAAGATCTGCGAGAAATAGGACTGCGAAGAAAACCCGACACTGGTGGCTACCTGTGCTACCGACAGATTGGAGGATACTAGGAGCTCCTTGCAGGCTTCCAGCCTCCGGTCTGTCAGGTAATTGATCGGAGACTGCCCGACACATTCGGTAAAGGAGTGTGCCAGATAGAATTTGTTGATATGTGTGATCTCCGCCAGGGAATCTAAGGTAATGTTCTGCGAATAATTGGAGTCGATATAGCGCTTCGCCAGAGCACATTCCTTGGATAATTGGAAGGAGGAGTCGGAGATGACGGACAGGTTCTGCTTCCGGGAAATATATACCAGGAGCACCTGGAGCAGTCCGTGGCATACCTGTTCAAAGCCGGGAAGCTTGTCACGGAATTCCTGCATCATCAGCTGGGCAAAGTTGATGAACTGTTTTTTGTCGGCGCCGTAGCTGTAGAAGCTGTAACCCTTCGGGTTGTCCTGCCCTGCACCGGAAAAAGAAAATGCGAGCCCTTCCACACCGAATACGATATATTCCATGGGATCGTTGGGAAGTGTTTTCTCCGTGTGCTCTACATAAGGGTTGATGATGACCAGATCGTCCGTCTTCACAGGCACCTTTTCATTCTCTATATAGAAGGCTCCCTCACCATGCAGGACATAGAACAGCTCTGAAAAGTGATGGGTATGCGGAAGGGATTGCCAGTCTCCTTCGTATTTGGAGATGGAGATGTAACGCAGTTGGAAATGTTCCGGAGAACTGTTTGCGTTTGCAGTATCAATATTGATAAATTCATTACTCATAACCAGACACCTTCTTTATCTTGTTTTATTGTGCACTTTTTCGAATTTGCAATGTTTTTTATAATGAATATATAAAAAGAACAATATTTTACAAAAACGTTCGTAAAAAAGACGAAAAAATAAAAATGCATACGATCGTGATAAGCATATTATACATAATCATTTAAAAAAATCCACTATTTTAGTAACAAAATAGCAATAAACATAATAAAACAAGCAACAAAGAAATTGATATCAGCTCAGGAAGCCGATATACTTTAGTCATCAGCTGCAAGATAGTACAAAAGCGATGGGGAGGAAATCATGCGATGACAGGAAGACTGACACTGCCAACAGATGCAGACATCATTGACGAAACAATACGGTTAAAAAATCTTCTGGGCGCAGATGCTTTGAGAGACTGTGACGGAACCGAGATGCCACAAGCGCTTTTGTCAGAGCCGGTGAAGAAATATGCGACTTATTATACCACGAGAAAGGATAATGCGTGGGCGATGAAGCATCCGGAGGAGATCCAGCAGGAATACCTGATCAGCAACCGCATCACCGCCAGAGGGGAAACACTCCGCATCCGTCTGATGGAAGGCTTCCATACGGAGCAGCTTAAGGTCAACACGCTGGATGATCCGAAGCGCTGGTGGGAAGTGATCGACAGAACGACCGGTGAAGTGGTGCCGACGGATGCATGGGAATTTGATGAGGCGTCCGGCGAAGTGGAGATCCATACGATTCCCTATCATGAGTATACGGTAAGCTTCCTGGCATTTTTGATCTGGGATCCGGTGCACATGTACAATTTCATCACGAATGACTGGAAGGATACACCGCATCAGCTGACTTACGATGTGAGACAGCCCAAGACCAAGCAGTACGTCAAAGACAAGCTGAGAAAATGGTGCGAGGACAATCCTCATATCGACGTTGTCCGCTTCACTACCTTTTTCCATCAGTTCACACTGACCTTCGATGACAAGAAGCGGGAAAAATTTGTAGAGTGGTTCGGATACAGCGCAAGTGTGAGCCCCTATATCCTGGAACAGTTTGAAAAATGGGCAGGCTACAAATTCCGCCCGGAGTACATTGTGGATCAGGGATATCACAACAGCATGTTCCGCGTTCCCAGCAAACAGTTCCTGGATTTCATAGAGTTCCAGCAGATCGAGGTATGTGCGCTGGCGAAGGAGCTGGTAGACATTGTACATTCTTATGGCAAGGAAGCTATGATGTTCCTCGGAGATCATTGGATCGGAACAGAGCCCTACGGTAAATATTTCGCGGGCATCGGACTGGATGCAGTGGTGGGTTCTGTCGGAAGCGGTGTGACGCTTCGAATGATCTCTGATATCAAGGGAGTGGATTATACCGAAGGACGGCTGTTACCTTACTTTTTCCCGGATGTGTTCTGCGAAGGCGGTGACCCGATCGGAGAGGCAAGGGATAACTGGAGAAAAGCAAGGCGTGCATTACTCAGGTCTCCCCTGGACAGGATCGGATACGGCGGTTATCTGAAGCTGGCAAGTAATTGGCCCGGTTTCATTGATGAGATCCAAAACGTGGTAACACAGTTTAGAGAGATCCATGAAAATATGCAGGGGACAGATTCCTATGTGGCACCCTTCAAGGTGGCAATCCTGAACTGCTGGGGCAGTCAGAGAAGGTGGATGTCCAATCAGGTACATCATGCGATCTGGCACAGGGAAACTTATTCCGCAGAGGGAGTATTGGAATGCTTAAGCGGAATGCCTTTTGAGGTCGAGTTCATTTCCTTTGATGATGTCAGAAACGGCATCCCTGAGGAGATTAAGGTCATCATTAATGTCGGGGATGCGTACACCGCATTCAGCGGCGCGGAGAACTGGATCGACGAAAAGGTCCTGACCAATATCAGACGCTTTGTGGATCAGGGAGGCGGCTTCATCGGTGTGGGTGAGCCTACCGCTTATCAGTATCAGGGAAGATATTTCCAATTGTCCGATGTGCTCGGCGTAGACCGCGAGATGTGTTTCTCTCTCAGCACGGACAAGTACAATGAGAAAAATACAGATCACTTTATCTTAGAGGATATTGAAGGAGCCCTGGATTTCGGCGAGGGAACCAGCCGCGTCTATGCACAGGGCGGACATTATCAGATCCTTGCGATGGATGGGGAATACAGCCAGCTGGTGGTCAATGAATATGGCAGAGGACACAGTGTGTATTTTGCAGGTCTTCCGTATTCTCCCCAGAACTGCAGACTTCTGCTTCGGGCAATCTATTATGCAGCCGGCATGGAGCAGGAGATGAAGCGTTACTATGTAACGAATGTGGATACCGAAGTAACGGTATTCCAGAAGACCGGCAAGATCGCAGTGATCAACAACTCAGCACAGGCACAGCACACAGAGCTGTATATCAAAGGAAAATGTGCGTATGTGCTGGATCTGAAACCCGGCGAAATGCGTTGGGTGGACGATATCGAAGACAGGTAACTTATGGAAGGCAAAAAGCGTTTCATATTTTATAAGGTAGTACTTTACAAGTATAAGGAGGTTATTTAAGATGAAAAAGAAAGTATTAAGCGTGCTCTTAGTAGCGGCAATGACCGTGTCCATGCTGACCGGATGTGGCAACAAGCCTGCCGGCAATGATGCGCAGAGCGCAGCGCCCAGCGAGGCATCCAAGGAAACAGAGGCAGCAGCAGAGACAACTGCTTCCGCAGAAGACGAGACACTGACCGTATGGTGTTGGGATCCTAACTTCAATGTCTATGCAATGAAGCAGGCAGAGAAGGCATACCAGGTGGATCATCCTAACTTCAAGTTAGACATCCAGGAGAAGGTATATAGCGATATCGAGACAGCTCTGATCACAGCGGCTGAAGCCGGTGATTACAGCACTTTACCGGATATCTTCCTGATGCAGGATTATTCCTTCCACAAAAATGCAACCAATTATCCCGGAATCTTCACAGCACTGGATGACTGCGGAATTGATTTCTCCCAGTTCTCTATGGGTAAGCTGGCTGACTCCACAGTAGATGGCACACATTATGGTATTCCTTTTGATAATGGTGCTACCATCATGGCGATCCGTTCCGATATGGTAGAAGCAGCAGGTCTTAAGGTAGAAGATTTCAAGGATACCACATGGTCTGAGTTCATGGAGCTGTCTAAGAAGGTAATGGCTGCGAATGATGTTCCGATGCTGACCTGCTCCGGCGGTTCTGAGATCGTGATCGAGATGTTGCAGTCAGCAGGTGCTTCTCCTATGGTAGATGGCAAAGTATCTCTGGTAGACAACAAAGCGCTGAAGAAAGCGATCGAGACCTACAAGCAGCTGATCGATGAAGGAATCATGGCTGATTATACCGACTGGGATCAGTATATCGCTTCCATGAACAAGGGTACCGCTGCAGGCGTTATCCAGGGCTGCTGGATCATGTCCTCCATTCAGGCAGCAGATGACCAGGCAGGCAAATGGGCGATCGTGAACATGCCTAAGTTAGATGATGTAGAAGGCGCAACCAACTATGCTAACTGCGGTGGTGCAAGCTGGGCAGTATCTTCTAACTGCAAAAATACCGATCTGGCATTTGATTTCCTGAACGCTACCTTTGGTGCGGATGTAGATTTATACGATGATCTGCTGGTAAATGCAGGAGCGATCGCAAGTTACCTGCCCGCAGCACAGTCTGAGACCTATAACGAGGGCAATGAGTTCTACGGCGGTCAGGCAGTGTACAAGGATATCGTAGATTTCGCCGGACGTGTTCCCGGAATCGACTACGGTGCATACTACTCTGATATCAGAAGTGCACTGACAGATGCGATCACCAACGTTGTACAGAAGAACGCTGATATCGATACAGAGATCAAAAACGCTCAGGATACCGTAGAGTTTAATATCGCCGAATAATCACCAGAGTATGGAAACTGGATAGTACCGGGGGTGCAGCAGTGCGTTCCCGGTACTGTTGTAGGAGAGAAACATGGAAAAGAAGAAAGCAAAATTAAGTTTGGAAAAAAAGCATAATCTGACCGGATGGGCATTCCTGCTCCCGGCATCGATTTTAATATTTGTATTTTGTTTCTATCCGATGTCACAGGCCATCCTCCTTTCCTTCCGGAAGACAGGAGGAGTCTTTAATGGTGTAGCGAATTATGCCAGGATCTTCAAGGATAAAACATTCCAGCAATGCTTGTTCAATACCTTCTTTTATTTTGTGATTCAGGTACCGATCATGCTTGTGCTCGCACTGATGCTGGCGCAGCTGTTGAATAATCCTAAGATAAAAGGAAAAGGTATTTTCCGTACTTTGATCTTCCTTCCGTGTGCAACGTCACTGGTATCTTATTCCATGATATTTAAGTCATTGTTTGCTCCGGATGGAGTGGTCAACAGAGTACTTATGGCCATCGGACTGTCTTCTGTGGACTGGTTCCAGAGCACATGGCCGGCGCGATGGGTCATCGTGATCGCACTGATCTGGAGATGGACCGGATATAATATGGTATTCTATCTGGCAGGATTGCAGAATATCGATTATTCTGTATATGAGGCAAGCTACATCGACGGAGCGACACCGTTTCAGCAGTTTATGAAGATTACGATACCGTTGTTGAAGCCGACCATTCTGATGACGGCGATCATGTCTACTTCGGGAACACTGCAGCTGTTCGATGAGTCAATGAACCTGACAGCAGGCGGCCCCGGAAAATCTACAATGACATTGGCGCATTACATCTACAATATCTCCTTCGTGGAGACACCGAAATTTAATTATGCGGCAGCGTTGTCTGTATGCATACTTGTGATGGTAGCGGTTCTGTCTGCAATTCAGATGAAGGTGGGTGACAAACGTGACTAAATTCAAGCAAATAATTTCCTACACGATCTTAGTGATAGCAAGCTTTCTGTCAGCATTTCCACTGTATTATATGCTGTGCGGTGCGACCAACCAGAGTATTGATGTGGTAAGAGGACGGCTGATCCCGGGTACCTATCTGATCGAGAATTTCAAGACCCTGGTCGACATGCAGAATCTCGGACTTGCGATGTTTAACTCCTTCCGCAATGCGATCGTGATCACGGTTGTGACACTGCTGATCTGTTCCATTGCCGGTTATGGATTTGAGATCTATCATGATAAGGGTAAGGATATTCTGATGAGTATTCTGCTGCTGGCAATGATGCTTCCGTTCGTAGCGATCATGATCCCTCTGTTCAAGATGTTTACCTCCTGGAAGCTGGTAAATACCTGGATCGCACTGGCACTGCCATCCATCTCGACTCCGTTTATGATCATGCTTTTCAGACAGGCGGCACGTTCTTTTCCTCATGATATTATCGAGGCTGCTAGACTGGAAGGTCTGAGCGAAATACGGATTTTCTTCCGGATGTTCATTCCGGTGATGAAATCTACCTATGGAGCGGCTATGACGGTTACATTTATGAATGCTTGGAACAATTATCTGTGGCCGACGATCATTTTACAGGACAGCAAGGCGATCACCATGCCGATGTTAGTAGCCAATCTGAAGAGTGGATACAGTGTGGATTATGGTATGCTGATGCTGGGAGTATTGATCTGTACACTTCCTACGGCGATCATCTTCCTGTGTTTACAGAAGAGCTTTGCAAATGGAATTACGGGAGCAGTGAAATAATGCAACAGAAAATGCCAAAACAGGAAACTATGACACAGGCGCATATCAGGAAGGCTCAGGGAGCCTTCCTTTTGGCGCATAGAATGGGTCTGATCGAGGATCCCTCCATGGAGGGACTGGAGACCAGACGTAAGAAGCACAATGAAGAGCTGTGTAGAATGGAACAGGAAGGACAGCGGTTCTACGGACCGCATTATTTTTCCGCACCGGCGTATCTGCAATATGAGCTGACCCGCCTGAAGCTGGATTTTGTACAGCCGTGTGAGAAGGTCCTGGCAGGCGGCTGGTGCCCGGATTTTACAGAGCGGGAGAAGCGGGATTTTTACGAACAGAACAGAGATCTGTTCGGACGCTATCATGGGGATTATTTTACCTATGAGGAAGTGTCACAGATCATTGAGAAACGGTTACGGGAGGATGCATATGACAAGCTTATCTGCGACGTATTATGTGAGTCAGAGAACGGGCAGTGATGAAAATGACGGACGGACGTGCAGTACAGCGTTTGCCAGTCTGTCTGCCATCAATCGAAGACACCTGCAGCCGGGCGACCGCATCCTGTTAGAGCGGGGCAGTGTATTTTGCGGACAGTATCTGCATGTGACAGACAGCGGTACGAAAGAGGCACCGATTGTGATCGGAGCGTACGGCACAGCAGATGCACTGCCGCGGATCGATGCCTGCGGACAGGGCATCTGGTACCAGGATTATGGGACCCCGCTGGATTCCCCTACGCATGTGTATCATGGCTATGTATCTTCCGCAGTGCTTTTGTATGATGCAGAGCACATTGTGGTCGAGGATCTGGAGATCACGAATGAAGGCAGCAGGATTCCGGGAGAGCGTTACAGCCTGGGTGAGAAAATGAACCGTACCGGTGTGGCAGTGGTGGCTAAGGACAAAGGGGTGCGGAGCGGCATCACGCTTAGGAATCTGTGGATCCATGATGTTCATGGGAATGTCTACGATAAGCACATGAACAACGGTGGGATCTATATGACAGCGCTTCGCCCGGAATGTGAGGAGCGGACGGGTGCGGCACGGTATCGGGATGTCGTCATAGAAGGATGCTTCGTGCACCGGGTCAGCCGCTGGGGAATTGCAGCAGGCTATACCTATGCTCATGATCAGTTCCGGGGAGCAGAGCTTGAGGAATCGGTTTTTCTGAACTATGGGCATGAAAATATGCAGATACGGAATAATTATGTAAAAGAGGCCGGCGGGGATGGGATCACACCGATGTATGCGCTGCGTCCTCTGGTGGAGCATAATATGGCAGACTCAGTGGCCTGCGAGATCAATGACAGAATCTATTGCGAGCCGGGTGACCGGATGGGAAAAGTGGCAGCCGCAATCTGGCCCTGGAAATGTAAGGATGCCCTGTTTCGCTATAATGAAGTCGCAGACACCAGGCTCAATCAGGACGGCATGGCATATGATGCGGATTCCGGGGACGGAACGGTGTATGAATCTAATTACAGCAGGCAGAATGAGGGCGGCTGTGTGATGTTCTGTTTACAGGAGGCGATCCATAATACCTTCCGCAATAATATCAGCTATGATGATCTCGGTGGTACGATCAGCCCGTCAGAGAATCCGGATGCCCTGCTTCAGGATAATGTATACTATGTGCGAGAGGGTGTTCCCTTTGTACGCAAAAATATGGACGGAGGCAGCTTTACACAGGTGAATGACCGGGTTGTTGAGCTGGACTTTGCTCCGGACAAATAAAAACAGATATGGTGATAAATGGTTTGACGGACGAGAAAAGAACTGTTAAACTATTATGTGCGGCTGCTTAGAGAGAAGCAGCCGCTTTTTGCCATAAAAGGAGCAGGGAAAACATGCGGGAAAAACAGAAAAAGATCATACAATGGAGCAGTCTTGCACTGATCCTGCTGACAGGGATCATTGTATGGCGGGTCAATTATGAGATTGATTTTATGATGGACGATGAATGGTATTCCACGTTGTTGTATGCGGATACACCGATCCGCAATCTCGGGGATATTGTCCATGCGCAGATCTGGCATTATTTTAACTGGGGCGGCAGAAGCATGGCTCACGCGCTGCTGCAGATGATCCTGTTAACCGGTGAGAACTGGGCGGATATTCTGAACACGGCAATGACGTTTATACTGGCGTGGCTGATCTGCCAGGCTGCCGGCAGAGTTCGTATGCCTTATTATTTTGCGGCACTGGGAATGCTGTTTGGACTGAATGCCAACTGGAAAATGAGCATGTTCTGGGAAGCGGGTGCAGCGAATTATCTGTACATGACAGGATTTATCCTGGCGTTTCTGCTCTGCTATCTGAAATATGAGGAGAAGAATCTGTGGGGGATCACAGTCTGGATCCTTCCGCTGGGACTGATCGCCGGCTGGAGCAATGAAAATATGGGGCCGACGGTCTGGATCTTAAGCCTGGTGGTAATGATACTCCGCCGCAGAGAACAAAAAAAGATTCCGGTATGGATGTATCTGGGAAATATCAGCTGCCTCGCGGGAAGCATTCTGATGATCGTGGCACCGGGGAATTTTGTCCGCAGCGGGGAGACGGCGGAGAGCACCCGGGGAATACTGTGGAACCTCTATCTGCGCTGCTACAGCGAGGCAAGAGGAGCATTGGAATATCTGTTTCTCACGCTACTGCTTACGGCGGTTGCCCTTGTGATATGCAAGGGGATTTTAAAAGAAAAAATAGGAAGAGATAACGGACTGCTTTTGCTGGGAGCACTGCTGTCGTGGGGAGCAATGATATTGTCGCCCCATTATCCGGACAGAGCAAGCTTTGGAACAATGGCGCTGTTGCTCTGCGTGATATTGTCTCTGGCGGGAAAAGCGGTGGACAGGCAGAAGGAAAATGCCTGGATGTATTACAGCTGTGCGATGCTGGTATGGCTGAGGGGCATGTATTATCTTGCGGAATTCCTGGGATTATGCTGGGGATGGATCAGATAAGGACAGGCGGAACAGTCTGCACAGATTAGATAGATTAAGATAGATGGAATAAGGAAGGAGCCGGAGTATGGGCGAAAGTATATTGAAACTGCAGCAGATCCGGAAATCTTTTGATCATACGGAAGTATTAAAGGGAGTGGACCTGGAGGTGGCACAGGGCGAGTTTATTACGCTGTTAGGAGCCTCCGGATGCGGCAAGACCACCACACTCCGGATCATTGCGGGACTGGAGCTGCCGGATTCCGGAAGTGTGATCCTGGAGGGAAGAGACATTACGGACTGGGAACCCAATAAGCGGGACGTGAATACGGTTTTCCAAAATTACGCATTGTTCCCGCATATGAATGTGGCGGATAATGTAGGATACGGACTGAAGATCCGTAAAGTGCCGAAAGCAGAGATCGCAGAGCGGGTGAAGCAGGCCCTGCGGCTGGTACAGCTGGAAGAATACGGAAAACGTATGCCGGATCAGCTGTCCGGTGGCCAGAGGCAGCGGATTGCCATCGCAAGAGCTGTGATCAACGAACCGAAAGTATTGCTGTTAGATGAGCCGCTGGGTGCACTGGATCTGAAACTGCGCAGGCAGATGCAGCTGGAACTGAAGCGGCTGCAGAAACAGCTGGGTATCACGTTTATTTATATTACCCATGATCAGGAAGAAGCCATTAATATGTCGGACCGCATCGGTGTCATGCACGAAGGGGTACTGGAACAGTTGGGGACTCCGAATGAGGTATACTATCAGCCCAGGACCAGCTATGTGGCGGATTTTGTGGGCAATGCGAATATTCTGCATCTGGGATCCGAGACGCTGGCGATCCGTACGGAGAACATTCTGATGAATGGGGAAGAGGGCTGTGTCCATGAGGCGTCCGTGGTGGAAAAAAGCTTTGCCGGCGGACAACTGCGGATCCTGTTCCGCTTGCCTGACGGACAGCTTCTGACAGCCAGCCGCTATGGGATCGATCATGATCTGCAGCCGGGACAGACGGTAAAGATCGGCTGGGATGCGAAAAATGCTGTGAAGGTAATAGACAATGATGAAGACGAAAAAAAGTAGTGGCAGGCGGGATGCCGGGAATATAGGACTGCTCATACCCATGTATGTGTTCACTGTGCTGTTCGTGGCGCTGCCGATCCTGTATATGTTCCTGCTGAGCTTTTTACAGCGTGCGCAGGTCTGGGGTGTGGATTTTACATTTACACTGGATAATTACAAACGCATATTGGAACCGTTGTATCTGAATACTTTTCTGCAATCTCTGAAGCTGGCATTCACGTCCACACTGCTCGTGGCGCTGATCGGCTACCCTTATGGGTATTTTATGGCACAGATGAATGCGGTATGGAAGCGCAGAATGCTGCTGTTTATCATGATTCCGTTCTGGACCAGTGGGCTGATCCGCCTGTATGGCTGGATCATCGTGTTCCGCAGTAACGGCGTACTGGATAAGATTTTGATGGGACTGCATCTGACGGATCAGCCGTTAAAGCTGCTCTACACTTATCCGGCAGTCGTAGTGGGCATGGTATATGCTCTGTTGCCTTTTATGATCCTGGCAGTGTATTCCAGTGCGGAGAAACTGGATCATTCTCTGGTGGAAGCCTCCAGGGATCTGGGAGCATCCTCATGGAAAGCGTTTTGGACAGTCAGCTTCCGGCTGACCCTGCCTGGACTTTTGTCCGGAGTGGTTCTTTCTTTTATCCCATCCATGGGTCTGTTCTTCATCGCGGATATCCTGGGAGGCAATAAGATCGTTCTGGTGGGAAGTGTGATCCAGGAGCAGATCACCAAGGGACGTAACCAGCCTTTTGCGGCGGCACTGTCAGCTGTATTGATGGTACTGACTTCCGTGATGATCCGCCTGTATCGTAAGATTACCGGAACCTCGCAGTTAGAAGGGATGCTGTAAGTATGAAGAAGAAAAAATGGCCCTTTATTTATGTGGCTGTGATCACGATCCTGACCTATATTCCGATCCTGTTAACAGTGGTGTATTCTTTTAATGCCTCCAAACTGACCTCTGTGTGGGAAGGCTTTTCCCTGAAGTGGTACCGGGAATTATTCCGGGACAGAGATCTGGGAGAAGCACTGATTAACAGCCTGATCCTGGCGGTGCTCAGTTGTACCTTCGCTGTGCTGATCGGTACCTCGGGTGCACTGGGAATGAGCCGCAGGAAGAGAAAACTGAATGAGGCTGTGGCTTATGTGTCTACCCTGCCGATCATGATCCCGGAGATCATTCTGGGTATGGTATTTTTGTCCGTATTTTCCCTGATGGGTCTGCCCTTTGGTATGGTCACTCTGGTGATCGCCCATACTACATTTTGTGTGCCGTATATTTTTACTATGGTGCGGGCGAGGCTGGTGGGAATGGACCATTCCCTGGAAGAAGCGGCCTTGGACCTGGGAGCGTCGGAATGGCAGGTATTCCGGGACGTGATACTTCCGCAGATCCTGCCGGCGATCCTGTCGGGAGTACTGCTGGCATTTGCCATGTCTTTTGATGATGTGGTGATCAGCATATTTGTCACCGGACCGAAGGTCAATACTCTGCCGGTGAAGATCTATACGAAATTGAAGACCGGTGTGACACCGGAGATCAACGCACTTGCAACAGTCATGCTGCTTGTGATATTGTTGTGTCTGGTGGGAGTGTATTCCCATAATCATCATGGGAAAATAGAAGCGGATGCAGAAAATCTGCATCGAAGGAGGAGATTATGAAGAAAAAGCTGGCAATGCTGTTGGCAGCGACCATGCTGGTCATGTTATTTACCGGCTGTGGAGCAGGCGGGAAAGAAGATAAGGGAGAACTGAATCTCTATACCTGGGATGGCATGTTCCCTCAGGAGATCCTGGACGGTTTTGAAAAAGAGACCGGTATCCGGATCAATTATTCCAACTTTGATTATGATGAAGACATGCTGGCAAAGCTGGAGGAGACCAAGGGCGGTGATTACGATCTGGTCATTGCGGATGATTATATCATCGAACTTGCGATACAGGAGGGACTGGTGCAGAAGCTGGATACATCCAGGATCAGCAGCTATGATAATCTGAATCCGGTGTTTATGTCACAGTTCTATGATCCGCAGAATGAATACACTGTGCCCTACGGAGCGGGCATTCCTCTGATCGTATACGATCCGGGACTGACGGATGTGAAGATTACGGGATATGAAGATCTGTGGAATCCGGAATTGGAAAACAATGTGGCACTGACTGCAAATTACCGTGTCATTGATGGAATTACCCTAAAGACCATGGGAGAATCCTTTAACACAGAGGATCTGGATGTGATCCGGGCAGCGGGAGATAAACTGCTGACACTGGCTCCCAACATCCGTGTGATCAATGACAATAATACGCAGGATTATCTGATCAGCGGGGAAGTCGCAGCGGCATTTCTGTACACTTCCCAGGTGTCCACGGCACTGCAGGCCAGACCGGACCTGGAGGTAGTATATCCGAAGGAAGGTCTCGGATTCGGTATCATGGCAGGGTTTGTTCCTGCGAAGGCACCCAATGCAGATGCGGCATATGCATTTTTAGATTATATCAACCAACCGGAAAATGCGGCAAAATGCTTTGAATATATCGGCTATTACTGCACAAATAAGGCCGCGGAAGAGTATATTTCCGAGGAGATGAAGAAAATGATCGTATTGCCGGAAGATGCTGCGGAGGGCGAGATCGTGCAGAATATCTCCCAGGAGGCAGAGGATCTGCATGCGGAGATCTGGAATCAGTTCAAGAATGCATGTGACTAACATCCTGTTCAGCCTGCACCATTCGCAAAGTCGCGTTAACACGCTTTTGCGTCACTACGTGACTCCCTTTGCTCATAAATCGGCGCTTATCTCATGAACATATTCGTCCGAAAAATCATGCAAGCATGATTTTTACGCTCGGATATGTCCATGGCTGAACTGTTACAATAAAAAAGTTCTTGACAGATTTCTTTCGTGCGCATATTATAAACCTAAGTTGAAAAACTAATTTGTAAATGCTATGAAAGAGACTCTTGCCAAGGGAAACGACAGGAATACAGCGTCACCGACTGAGAGCGCTGTTTGCGGAAGCTGGCGAAGGGAACACTCCGGAGCAGGTGATCTGAACTGCAGAATATCACATGCAGCTAGGATGACACGTTGCACGCGTTAAGTGACAAGAGTGGATAGGCAAAGGCGCCTGTCAATTCGGGTGGTACCACGGATTAGATGATTCGTCCCGGGATATGTTTTAACATGTCCCGGGGCTTTTTGTATTCAAAAATAAGCTGTACAGGGAGCGCACATTCGGGACACTATATAACAGGAGGTGCGATATGTACAGAGATTTAACAATGAAAGAGATCAGTGAACAGCAGATCGGACAGACTTTGCAGGTGGCAGGCTGGGTGGAGAACATCCGTGACCACGGCGGCGTATCCTTTATCGATCTGCGGGATATGTACGGTGTATTACAGGTGGTCATCCGTAAGCCGGAGCTTTTAAAGGGCATCACCAAGGAAATGTGCCTGTCCATAACCGGTCTCATGGAGCACAGAGACGAAGAGACCTACAACCCGAAGATTCCTTCCGGCACCATCGAACTGGAAGCACACAAGATCGATGTGTTGGGAAGAGTATATAAACAGCTTCCTTTCGAGATCCAGACGTCTAAAGAGATCCGGGAAGATGTGAGATTAAAATATCGTTATCTTGACCTTAGAAATGCAAAAGTAAAGGACAACATTGTATTTCGTTCCAAGGTGATCAGTTATCTGCGCCAGAAGATGACGGACATGGGATTTTTGGAGATCCAGACCCCGATCCTGTGTGCTTCTTCTCCCGAGGGCGCCAGAGACTATATTGTTCCCAGCAGAAAATTTAAAGGAAAATTCTATGCGCTGCCCCAGGCACCGCAGCAGTATAAGCAGCTGCTCATGGCTTCCGGTTTTGATAAATATTTCCAGATCGCTCCCTGCTTCCGTGATGAGGATGCCAGAGCAGACAGATCTCCCGGAGAGTTCTATCAGCTGGATTTCGAGATGAGCTTCGTGACTCAGGAGGATGTCTTCAAGGTAGGCGAGGAAGTATTGCATGACACCTTTGTAAAGTTTGCTCCCGAAGGCAGCAGGATCACCGAGACACCGTTCCCCATCATCAGTTACAAACAGGCCATGCTGGAGTTCGGCTGTGACAAGCCGGATCTGCGCAATCCTTTGAGAATTATGGATGTGACGGAGTTTTTCCAGAGATGTACGTTTAAACCTTTTATCGGCAGAACCGTCCGTGCCATCAAAGTACATGCGGAGATGTCCAAAGGCTTCCATGAGAAGCTGTTAAGCTTTGCGACTTCTCTTGGTATGGGTGGACTTGGTTATCTCGAAGTGGCAGAGGATATGAGCTACAAGGGCCCCATCGATAAATTTATCCCCGAAGAGATGAAGGGAGAACTGGCAGAAATGGCAGGACTTTCTGCCGGAGATACCATCTTCTTCATTGCGGACAAAGAGGATAAGGCGAACTACTATGCAGGTCATATCCGTACCGAGCTGGGCGAGAAGCTGGATCTGATCGAGAAGGATGCTTACCGTTTCTGCTATGTGAACGATTTCCCGATGTTTGAGCTGGATCCCGAGACGAAGCAGATCGGATTCACCCACAATCCGTTCTCTATGCCCCAGGGCGGCCTGGAAGCGTTGAATACTATGGATCCGCTGGAGATCCTGGCTTATCAGTACGACATCGTATGCAACGGCGTGGAACTGTCCTCCGGCGCAGTACGTAACCATGACATCGAGATCATGAAAAAAGCTTTCGCCATCGCAGGTTATGACGAAGAGACATTAAAGACCAAGTTTGGAGCACTGTATCAGGCGTTCCAGTTCGGAGCACCCCCTCATGCGGGAATGGCTCCCGGCGTGGATCGTATGATCATGCTGCTTCGGAACGAGGATAACATCCGTGAGGTGATCGCTTTCCCCATGAACGGCAATGCACAGGATCTGATGTGCGGGGCTCCCGGCGAAGTGACAGAACAGCAGCTGCGTGAGGTACACATTAAAGTGAGAGATTAGTGAGGAAAGAACAGGAAAGGAATGGAAATTAGTATGGCGAACGTGATCAGTGACGAGACCATAGAATATGTAGGCATTCTGGCAAAACTCGAGCTTTCTGATGAAGAGAAGGAAGCAGCGAAAAAGGATATGGGCAGAATGCTGGACTATATCGACAAACTAGGCGAACTGGATACTACCGGTGTGGAACCTATGTCCCATGTATTCCCGGTTCAGAATGTCTTCCGTGAGGATGTGGTGACCAATGGGGACGAGAGTGAACAGACCCTGGCCAATGCACCCGGCGAGAAGGACAACATGTTTGTTGTACCAAGGACTTTTGATTAGAAATCGGGTAGAATACCGCTTTATAATCTGGTTACAGCATTTGGGCGGTAATGGTTTTCCGTCAGACATTAAAAAGGAGAATGGATATGGATATTTTATCCCTGACAGCAGTAGAGCTGGCGAAGGCGATCCGGGAAGGTAAGACTACGGCGGTGGAAGCGACGCAGGCCGTTCTGGATGAGATCGCAGCCGGTGAGGATACCTACCACTGCTATGTGACCGTAGAACGGGACAAAGCATTACAGCAGGCAGCGGAAGTACAAAAGAAAATCGAAGCGGGAGAATTGACAGGCCCCCTGGCCGGTGTTCCTTTCGCTATCAAAGATAATATGTGTACCGAGGGAACACTGACCACCTGCTCTTCTAAAATTTTAGAGAATTTTATTCCAACCTTCAGCGCAGAGGCAGTGCTGAATCTGGAAAAAGCCGGTGCAGTCATCCTGGGTAAGACTAACATGGATGAGTTCGCTATGGGAAGTACCACAGAGACTTCCTATTACGGTGTGACGAGAAATCCGAGAAAACCGGAGCATGTTCCCGGAGGTTCTTCCGGCGGTTCCGCGGCGGCAGTAGCAGCGCAGGAATGTTTTGCGGCACTGGGCTCAGATACCGGCGGCTCCATCAGACAGCCCGCATCCTATTGCGGGGTGGTCGGTATGAAACCCACCTACGGAACGGTATCCCGTTACGGACTGATCGCCTATGGTTCCTCTCTGGATCAGATCGGACCGCTGACCAAGGATGTGACAGACTGTGCCACGGTGCTGGAGACGATCACTTCCCATGATCCCAAAGACTCCACTTCCATGAAGCGGGAGGATACGGATTTTACCTCTGCGCTGGTAGCGGATGTGAAAGGAATGAAGATCGGTATTCCCAGAGACTATTTTGGAGAAGGATTGGATCCCGAGGTCAGGGATGCAGTACTGGCAGCAGCGGAAGTGTTGAAAGCGCAGGGTGCAGAAGTGGAGGAGTTCGACTTAAGTCTGGTAGACTATGCGATCCCCACTTATTATACGATCGCGGCCGCAGAGGCAAGTTCCAATCTCGAGCGTTTCGACGGTGTAAAATACGGTTACCGTGCACAGAATGCGGAGGACCTGCACACCATGTACAAGAGAAGCCGTTCGCAGGGCTTTGGCCCCGAGGTAAAACGTCGTATCATGCTGGGATCCTTTGTATTAAGCTCCGGTTATTATGATGCTTATTACCTGAAGGCACTCCGTGTAAAAGCGCTGATCAAAAAAGCTTTTGATGAAGCTTTTGCAAAATATGATGTGATCTTAGGACCTGTGGCACCCACCACGGCACCGAAGCTGGGCAGCAGTCTGGCAGATCCCATCAAGATGTATTTAGGAGACATCTACACCATCTCCATTAATCTGGCGGGATTGCCCGGTATCAGCGTTCCCTGCGGTACGGATTCCCAGGGCCTGCCTATCGGCATGCAGCTCATCGGTGACTGCTTCAAAGAGAAGACACTGATCCGTGCAGCGTATACCTATGAACAGAGCGTGAAGTAGAACAACGGAAAATATACACATATATAAAGTAACAATGCAGATACGGAAAGGTATTTATTATGGCAAAACAATATGAAACAGTGATCGGTCTGGAAGTTCATGTAGAGCTTGCCACGAAGACGAAAATATTCTGCGGCTGTTCCACAGCGTTCGGTGGCAGACCCAATACCCACACCTGTCCGGTATGTACCGGTATGCCGGGATCTCTTCCCGTGCTGAATAAACAGGTGGTAGAATATGCGGTGGCAGTAGGACTTGCGACGAATTGTACCATCACACAGTATTGTAAATTTGACAGAAAAAATTATTTCTATCCCGATAACCCTCAAAACTATCAGATTTCCCAGCTGTATCTACCCATCTGTAGGAATGGCTCGGTGGAGATCGAGGTGGCAGGAGAGGACGGCAACACCTATACAAAGCCGGTGCGTATCCACGAGATCCACATGGAGGAGGATGCCGGTAAACTGGTGCATGACGACTGGGAAGATTGTACATTGGTAGATTACAACCGTTCCGGCGTGCCTCTGATCGAGATCGTATCGGAGCCGGATATGCGCAGCGCAGAGGAAGTCATTGCTTATCTGGAAAAATTACGTCTGCTGATCCAGTATCTGGGAGCGTCCGACTGTAAGCTTCAGGAAGGTTCCATGCGTGCCGATGTCAATCTGTCCGTGAGAGAAGTGGGAGCGGAAAAGTTCGGAACCCGTACCGAGATGAAGAACCTGAATTCCTTCAAGGCCATCGCCAGAGCCATTCAGGGAGAGCGGGAGCGACAGATCGATCTGCTGGAGGCCGGCAAAGAGGTCATTCAGGAGACCAGACGCTGGGATGATAATAAGGAATATTCCTATGCGATGCGTTCCAAGGAGGATGCGCAGGATTATCGTTACTTCCCGGATCCTGACCTGGTACCGGTCTATATCAGTGATGAGTGGCTGGAAAGCATCCGCAGCAAACAGCCGGAATTCCGCACTGAGAAGATGAAGCGTTACAAGGAAGAATACGATATTCCGGAATATGATATCGATATCATCACAGGCTCCAAGCATCTGGCAGATATCTTCGAAGCTTCCGTGGCACTGGGAAGCCAGCCCAAGAAGGTGTCCAACTGGCTGATGGTGGAGACTATGCGCCTGTTAAAAGAAAAAGAGATGGAACCGGAGGATATCCGTTTCTCACCGGAGCATCTGAGCAGGCTGATCGCGCTGGTAGATGGCAAGGTTATCAACTCTTCTGTAGCAAAAGAAGTATTCCAGGTGATGTTTGAGGAAGATGTAGATCCCGAACAGTATGTGGAGGAGAAGGGACTGAAGACTGTCAATGACGAAGGCGCATTGCGTAAAGTCGTGGAGAAAGTCATTGCCGCTAATCCGCAGTCTGTGGAGGATTACCATAACGGCAAAGAAAAAGCCATCGGCTTCCTGGTAGGTCAGACCATGAAGGCAATGAAAGGCAAGGCAGATCCCGCCAGCGTCAATCAGATGCTGAAGGAACTGCTGTGAATTGAGAGTTAGTGAAATACCACCCGGATGACTTTGTTGTCTTCCTGGG
>UMIP01052414.1_pt1 | contig 29739 bp, 17 predicted proteins | sample 1965751 | NCBI WGS metagenome assembly UMIP01 (sample SAMEA4836117, study PRJEB28245) | human gut metagenome | biome: gut microbiome; material: fecal sample | place: Denmark | collected 2008
AAGAGGTAGTTATCACAAAAGTCTTGATATAGCGAAGAAAATGCTATTAAAGGGTATGGATGATGACTCTATCATGGAACTGACAGGCTTAACCCATGAGCAATTGCATCAATTGAAATCATAAAATTATCAGATACAAGTTCTCCCCATAAGCCAGGCGATAGATGCCTGAACTTATAGGGAAACTGCAAGCCACTTTCAAAAGCACTCTTCACCCTTCACCGGAGTGGCGTAAGTATTTGTGTATGAGCTGATTTGGTAGGGTGAAGAGTGCGCTCGGCTCTTCACCACTCTTCACCCCAGATTTTTCGCTAGCTGTTTATAGATTGAGGGGGGATTGCAAATCCGCTGGGACGCCTCACGGAAGACAGACGCCTGACGGAATCCGTGCGTAATCCGTGGAGCAAGAATGCTCTGTTAACTCAGCGTAATCCGATGAAAAAATATCCAGGTGAAGAGTGGGTGAAGAGTGGTGAAGAGTGGTGCGCCACTCTTCACCTCTCAGAACCCCAGTGTTTATCGGGGTTTCAGGCGATTTGGTGAAGAGTGAAGAGTAAAAAAGAGAGTGGGGATTTTCTCTCCCGACGTATCGTTTTGTGCCTGGCGATGGCAAGATATTGCCCTGGTAAAGGGCAATATAATGCCGTAGTGAGGCAATAAGCGATGGAAGCGTCTTTACCACCCGTCAGTACTATCATGATGACCTCTCAGTGACGTCTTGACTCCCTGTCAGGAGTATCCTGACAAAACGAAGGGCTGGACTTTCTCTCGAAAACCCAACCCTTCTTTGTAAAACAGCTGTTTTAAAACTATATTTATATATAAGTAAAAGATGTTATTATATTTATCACTTATCTTATGTTTGTGGAACGTATATCAAGCGGATTGGCATCGCCTTGTAACGGCCTGTGCTACTGCCTTCATATCCCTGAACGAAACGGGTATTTGTGATAGTCTTTATCTTATTATATATATCTAGGTAGAGATACCAGAAACCATATTCGTTACTACTTGAACTGAAGCCTTGATAGCCCGACAACAAAGACTGGCTCCATAGATTTGCGTGATATTCATCCTTGAAGCTGTTGCTCTCGTAATATCCGCTGATTGGGATATAGATGTAATCCTTCTGCGAAGACACTGTCGGGATGCGAAGACAATTATATAGTTCACCCGTAGATGTACTCAACGGCTTTACTTCGGTTTTATTTGCAATTGCCTCTAGCTCGTTGCCCTTTGGTACTCTAAAATTGCCGATTACATACTTGTTGATATAGTCGTTACTGCTTTTACGATTTGATATCTTGAAATATCCACCTATAGAACCTTTATCATTGGCAATATTGGCAGAACCTGGCGAATAGAAATCGCTGTTGGATGCGCCTAGATTACGGTCTAACATGTAGTATGTCTTATCATGCGTAGTAGTTTTACCATCTTCTGATGGTTCATCTACCAGAATCTTCACTACTCCGTAGTAGTACCAACCTTTTTTTGTTTCACCCAACTGTTCGTCTCCCAGATTTTTAATTTCTCCAAATACACCAGCATGATAGATCGGGTATTTGATGGTAAACGGATGATCAGCATCTTCAGTATTCTTGATGACAAAACCTTCTTCGTCTATCCACAAATCGAACTTATTGGTGCTGTTGTTCAATGTAACTTTATAATAGTTGTTGCCATTGTAAGTTTCGTCTGAATAACTGATGTTAGCAGAATTCTTTTCAACATTGTCACCCGGTTTCTTTGGAATCAGATAATAGATCTTATTATCTCCTACGCTGAAGTGCAAGCCCTGGTTTCTGGTCTGTTCCTGATCTTCGACCTTATTCTCGCTAGGTTTAACACCATGCATTTCATCAAGCCAAGCAAAGTAATTATCATGAATAGTACCATCGTAATTCATGACAACCTTTCGATCTTTAGCACGTTTAAAGTCGTAACCTTCCTGATGAATCGTGATGGTTCTTTTCAAGTCACCGGAAGTGATGGTAATCGTACCATCCCGAGGCTCCTCCGATTTGTTGTTTGCAGTCAATGTGAGGTTGAGAACAAACATGGTTCCTGATGGTGCCGATTCGTTAGGACTTGTTGTGGTTGACTGGCTACCTGGTGACCAGCTAGTTATCCACGATTGTGCATCTTTGCTAATTTCAACCTTATAGAGATTATTATCTGTTGTATTCTCAGGTTTAAGATTTGTAAACAAAGTGATAGGAACTATGATAGGATCTGTTCCATTTGTAGCTGCAACAGTCTGTGTACCACAAACCCCCAGTTCGTAATCTTTGCAGGCAATCATATCTACAATCTCCGGGTTATCATCTACCACGGTTACCTCCAAACGATTTTCTGGCTCAGCCTTTAATGCTTCTTCTTCAGTAGCGTAGCCTGCATCGTTTACAGAAATAACGTTCACGATATAGTTGTGGTTACGTACCAATGCATATTGTGCAGTTTTGGCATCATCAGTATAGAGGGCTACTTTATAGAAGCCTTCTGTATCTGTACCCTTATCCTTATCCTTATATTTAGCCTTGATAATGATGTCAGCCTTGCCTGCCGAAGTTTCATTTACAGCAACTACAGCAGCAGAACCGCCAATAATACATTTGCTATCATCCATCAACTCTGTAGATGTTGCCAAGTTATCATTAGTAGATTCTACGTAGCCAGCTGGCGCAATAGAGCCTTTGCTAGCAGAATGCCATACATGAAGGTCTGTGATTTCGAAATTGCTAACGCTTGTTTTTACTGTAACTTTAGCACATTGACGGGTAAGTGAAATCTTGCTGTCGTTCATCAGGTCGCTAAGTGTTTTTGCACCCCAACAGATTGGCTTTGATAAATCAGGAGTGATATCATCCATCGCATCAAGCTTTTCAGCCTGTGCTTTTGTCAAGCCAGGAACGTTGGCAACCAAATGTACCGTTTCTGTACCTTTAGGAAGGTTCGTTTTGATTTTCTTGTAACCATCTGCATCAGCAGTTGCAGCAGCATAAGCTTCTGTACAATTCTGCATATCAAGATAATTGTCTGAAGTGCCATAGCATACAAGCCACAGAGAAGTAATGCTCTCTGTAGTTTCGCCTCCTGCTCGGGTAGAGATTTCCTGAGGAGTGAAATTAGGCAATTGTATGCTCAGCGTAACTCCCTCGGTAGGGAGTTCGTCCCCACCGAGAGTAATTGCCTCTAAAGAGTCCTTACATGATGCAAGGCTTAAGAGCAATCCTATCCATATCATTAAAGTCTTTATTCTTGTCATCATTATATTTTCTATCTTTACTATTTAGAAACTCCTGACGGTTTGCCTTCATGCCAGCTGCTACCATCGTAATAGCCGAATATCTGATATCCGTTGGTTGCATCGTATTTACACTCGTAGCTGTCACCATCAAAGAGCATGTGGTAGTTATTTTCACCAATGCTAACCTCTATTGCTTTTTCATATTCGCCCTTAGGAGCTTTGAATTGGAGAACTGTTCGTTTCCAGCCATTTCCAACATCTTCGCTTTTTTCCTTGAATTGATCTGGCTTACACTCCAAAGTATATTTATTTAGTTTACTGTCCTTCTTTCCAAAATTGATGTACCATCGTGTAATATTATCGTTAGTATATATTACATAATCCACGTTTATAATGGTTGGTTTGTCATCATATACTCGATAATATGGTATACAGGTTGGGTCATAGAGATACCATCCTTCACGATCTTCATAATTGAACAATGGAATACCTGGATCCATATGATGTGGAAAACGGTGCGGAGTACGACCACCATCATCTCCAAAAGCATTATTGCCATTGCCAAATATTACTAGAGTTTGTCCCGGTTTGATTTCCTTCTCTCCTTGCGCATTATTGAAGGTCAAACTACTTTTTTTATTTTTTTCTATATCTTTGTAATACCATCCTGCATTGTTAATGTCACCTGTCATTTGATCTCCAGGGAATTTCTTCGTAAAAACCCAGGTTGGCATATCAGGAGATGAGCTTGTATTCTCGCCTATCTGAGTATAGGCATAGAGATAGTGCTTATCTGAATGAATTTCTTCATCTCCAGCCCAGTTATTATTTGTCCAAAACCAACCATCGTCCCAGTTGAAATTCTTCTTATCATTATAGCCTCCTTCCGGAATTGTATATTCTGGTAATTGAACTTTGTTAACAACAACAAGATTTTCATATGTATCTTTAGCTCCATTCCAACTATACACATCATTGATAGCTCGCATATAGATGCGATAAGGACCAAACTCCGGTTTTACTGTAACCGTAACTTCTTGCGAAGCAACCTCGTCGCCAGAAATCTTATTCAGCGGCGAAAGCGTGAAGTTATAAACGGTAGTCGTCACAGGATTTTTGGTTTCCCTTACCTTCATCAGATATTTTCCATCTGCATCAGGTTTATTATCATAACTTATCTCCAGACGAGAAGGTGCATCACCAACTTGTGCTGTAGAACCGTTAGCTTTTTCTGTTAGCGTACCATTGATGTTCTGATATGCTTTCAATCCACCCAAATTGGTTTCTACCACAAAGTGTTTCTCTAGAACCTGCTTGTCGTCAGGATCCTTACCCCAATAGATAACTACGTTCTTTGGGCTCACCTTAAAATAAGGAGTAACATCATAGTGTACATTAATATACTTCTTGATGTTGTTTGCCTGTAAGTAAACTCTAGCGGTTCCTTCTCTCTTCCCTGCAGAGTTCTTTGGAAACTTATCTATTGGTATTTCTGGATTGATACCAAAGATGATATTGTTGCCATCTCTTTTTGTTACGACGATAATATCTTTATTTGTTTCACCAACAATCTTTGAGTCAATACAGCCAAAGTCTACAGTTGTTTCGCTTGATTTATAAGAGATAGTATCACTCTTTGTAGAAGAGACTTCAGCCTTGGTCTTGTTAACCCATAAAGTAGTATGGTAGAAATCGGCATTGATGTCTACAGTTTTCCAGTCGTCCACTTTCACATCACAGTCAAGATCCATATCGCCATAGCTCTTCAGCTTACCTGTAATTTCATAATAGGTTCCACGAGGGAATGTAGGAGGCAGAGCATCTGATGCGTTCTGCTTATGTCCCAGCTTAATGGTATATTGATTCTTGTTGCTGTTGTTAACTATACCGTTAATCTTCAATTCCGACTGTTCCGCTACCTTAGAGATATAACGCTCTGGCAGATAGTAAGTACCTTGAAAAAGCCATTGCTTATCGTTCGTAGGTTTCGGTGTACCCTTATCCTTATAAGCATCAGCGATTTTCACAACATCTTCGTTAGCTACATCTTTGTTATCTTCATTTATGGTATATTCTCCGTTCTGATAATAGCGTCCTGTGCTAGCTTCACCAGTAGATGAACTACTGTAAATGGTGTTCTCAATACCTGTAGCATATACTGAAGTAACATCTGACTCTGGCTGGGTAAAGTTACCATTCCATGACAGAGTGGTAGATGGAGAAAGCTGCTTTGCAACAATATCTGTTATTCTATAGCTCTTGTCATAAAGATTATCGCTCGCAGTTGGGTCCATAATGAGGTTGAGCTTAACCTTTACGCATGTAAACTTCAGGTTAGCTGCCACCTCGGTATATTTCTTACCACCTTTTTCTATTTTTGTATTGATGATATTACCGTTTACATCCTTTGGCTCATAAATCATCGGGATGTTTGTAGAAACAGGCATTCCCGGTTCTGTTCCAACGCCATAACCCAGTACTATTTTTTTGAGATCATCTTCAGTTTGGATAGGCTTAGGCTGACCACTCAACACCTTGTTCATGTTGGCAACCACATAGATATGGTAAGTGCCCGGCTCGATATTGAGCTGATAGTTAGCTACATGCTGCTCTACCATCATTGTAGCCAGTGGGGCAGGGAGCGTCTCTACCAGGAGCTTGCCTTCATTTCCTGTAGGGAAAGCATAGAGGGTCAGGTCGTTGATCTGGCATTCATCTACCGTAGCATTATAGGTAGGAAGGCCGGAAGCATCGTCGGTACGGGTGCCGTTCGCACTGAGCACGGTTGGTACCAGCACGTGCAGGTTGCTTGACGAGTTGGGGGTATATCCGTTACCCTCCAACTCGTCGGTACAACTAACTGCAAATAAACTAGTCAACAACCAAACTATGAAACCTATATAGATATGAAATCTTCTCATGATAACTTTATCTTTTACTTATTCCATCTCGATGCTTCCATCTCGATGAATGATTTACGATTATAAGTCGGCACGCTGTATGCGCTTGCTCCAGTCGAGGATGGAGATGCCGAGTTGCATATACTGCCACTGGTCGCCTTTGAGGAAGAAGTCGAGCTTGTAGTCGTATTCTCTATCCAGGAACTCCTGTGCCGAATAGTTCATGTTCTCGAAGGCTCCTCTGCCTTGGGCGAGACAATCGGCTAGGTTGATGCGGACCACCTCCTCGCCCGTCTTCTTGTTCCAGATGCTCAGTATCGCATTCTTGTCGTTCTCGGTTACGGGATGAAGTATGACTCTACTGAACATCAGGGCTGCGATGGCTGTTCGTTCTGTTACTTTGCCATCTTGATCCTTAAATTCGGTGGTCCATGTCTTGTATGGAGTGTATCTTAATTCCTCGTCGGGGAGGAGAGAATTGTCGTAGTTGATGTAGCCGTTGGCATCGGTTATCTGATAACTGAAGTCGTCGGCATTGATGTTGGTAGGCTCGTTGAGCTGGTGCAGTCGGACGGTGAGCTGCTTGGTATCTCTGACGAGGCTGATGGTATGTTTTGTTACCTGTAAGTCTTTTACTTCTACGAGATGGTCGCTGAGTCCCTGCCAGAGTGTGTCGAGTGGGAGAGATCGATTCTCTACGACAGCTGGATTATCCTCCGGGTCGTTGCCGTCATGGCTTTGGGCATTCTGACGATTCGGACTGGTGCGGTCGAGCCTTACGTTCAAATCCTTGATGTCGCTGCCTACCTGGGGAATGGCGATTTGGAATTTGGCTCCATTATGCGTAAGGGTTTCTTCGTATTTCTTCTGGAAGGCGATGGTGGCGAAGCGATATTTGCCCGGTTCCAGATTCAGGCGCATGGTATAGTTATGGTCTTTCAGCGGCTGCGATGTTGCACTGTTGTAGGCATCTTGGCGAGTGATGAATTTACCCTGCTGATCATATACGAACACGCTAACTCCGCCTACATGATCATTGAACATGTCGGCACGTTGCACGTTGTAGTCGTACTTGAACTGCAAGTCAACTCCCATATCGCAAGAGGGCAGGTCATCGTGCATCAAGTCGTTGCAGCTGCAGAGCATGCTGCCGAGAGCGACGATGCTGCTGAATGCTGCCGTGCGGCTGATAGCTGCCAAGCTGTCGAATCCCCATTCCATGCGTATATTCTTGATCCAACTATGTAACTTTTTGTTTGCCATGATGCTTTTTGGTTATTATCAATATAATGTTTCAGAATATCAAGTTGTGTTTCTGGCTTCCACTATGGTGAAGCTGAAAACACAACTCGTATGTTTTAACGAAGGCGGGAGCCTAAGCTCCGCCTTTCGTTGTTATACTCGATTACAAATCGATCTTCTGAGAGCGCTTAGCCCAAGAAAGGATCTTTACGCTGACGCTGATGTACTGATCGTTCTCATCGTCTGGAAGAGTAGGCTTAACCTCTGGAACGTCAGGATATCCAAGACCGCTTACCTTGTTTACAGAAAGCTCGTACCAGTTGTTGCGGAGCACACCGTAACGACCGAGGAATGCGTTGTTGTCTATACCATAACCAGTACCAGGTTCCCAAGGAGTCATCTCGTTGAAGTGCTTGATACGGGCAATGTAGTAAGCTTCGCCATTGAGATATGTAGAGATACCGGCTGCTTTTGACAAACCAAGCTTATCGTTGATTGCAGTAATAGCATCTGTATTAACCTTTGATGAAGCAGCTTCGCCTGAGTAGGTAATGTTAGCTGCCTCAATAAGATGCTGACCAGCCTTACCGCTGATGTTTGTACCCTTAGAAAGGTCTACACCATACTTTGCCTGCTCAACAGGATCTGTAATTTTCATAGCTGTGAGAGCAACGGTCTTAATCTGCTCCTCAAGACTTTCTTGGCTCCAGATATCGGTGTTGTTACCAATCTTATAGAATGTCGTATACTTACTTTTAAAGTCCTTAGGAGTGAAAACTGCCTTAAACACAACACGTGTAGTCTGACCCTGCTTCATGTTGTTAAGATCGAAGGTGTTCTCAAGGCAATACTGAGGATTGGTATCACCTGCGGCGCCCGTAACGTCTTTATTTTCAATCATTTTGAAGGCTGTCTTGCAGTTTGCCAAATCCTGATATTTAGCATCATTATAGTTAGGATCTACGCCCCAATATACACGCTTGAAGCCAGTATTTGTTCCATCAAAGAAACGAGCTGTTTTCCATATATCGGCAAAACCCGTAGTAGCCGAAGACAAACCACCAATCTGATGAACCGGGTATGTAGAATTATTGGTTACGTCGAGCTGCCATTTCTCTATTTTCACTGTGGCACCAGCGTATGTAGTACCGTCACCAATAGAGTAACCTTTTGTTTCAAAGTCTTTCATTGTAACCTTAGCCAAACCACGCTCTACGTAAATTGTAGTAGCAGGATTAGCCTGTGCTTCCTCTTTTGAAGCGTAAACACCATTAATATCAACAAGAGTTGTAGGCTCGGTTGTTTCATTCTTATACATCGGAGCATTTGCCATAAAGATGCCATCGGTCTTGGCATAATTAACAGCATTAGCATTTGAAGCATCCTCACTCCAAGTTGTATAAGTAACGCCAGATTTAGGCAATGTTACCTTCTTGGTTTTATCATCTTTAGTATTATTGTTGAGGAGCACCAGTGCCTTATAGGTGCCTTTTACCGATACATCTGTAAGCTTTACAGTAGCAATGGCCGCAGTTGTAACACCATTTTCCTTAACGTCTGTCCAAGGGTTCATGGTTCCAAGATCGGCACTTGTAACAAACTTATCAGTAGTAGCATCGAAGATAAGGATGGTACCATTCTTAACCTCATACTCAGCAGCAGTACCTTCATTAAAATCAGGTGTACCATCAGGATCACCAAGAGCACGTGTACCGCTTGTTGTAGGCAGATTGATCTTGAATGAAGCATACGCAGTACCATTCTCAACCTCACCAGAGCCATTACCCCCATTTACTAAATCGTTGTTGCTAGAGCAACTTGCTGTCATAGCAGCTATCACTGCTAATCCAAAGAAATGTTTAATTCTCATGATTGATGTGATTTTATTGTTAGTTATTACTTTTATTGTTCCGCCTTCATTTCCTCGTAGATCTTTCTGATGCACTCAGCCTCCTTTGAGTTTCCTGCCTTGGCAAGATGCTTCTCGGCAGTTACGAGGTCGCCCTTCTGCAAATCTGTGCAGGCGGCATTGAGATTGGCTGTCTCATCATCAGGGAAGAGACGGACGGCAATATCAAATACCTCGTTGAAATCTGGAGAACCAGGCTCATAGGTCTGTGCCACCAGATACATCTCCTGTAATGACAACTGCTGAGGCTTGGTCTTCAGGATTACCTTTGCCTCCTCAATGTCGAAAGGACGAACGGTATAGGTTACCGTATAGTCGCTGTGGCGCAAACGAGGATAAATCTCACTCATGATGTAGCGATAGCTAGCCGGATAAAGCTTCTTGATTTTCTGGTCCTTTGCATCGGGTGCCAAGGATGAGTTGGCAACGGCAAGGATGGCAGACTTATCGGCTAAGCTGCTGGCTTCCACCTTCTTCTTGAATCCCTCCCAGTCTTCTGGGGTGGCGTGATAGGTGAAGAGCTTTTTATCGATGGTGTAGAGATTGCATACATAATTGCGCAGGGCAGCCGCACGATTGTTGGCGAGTCGCACATTGTTGTCGTAAGGACCATCCGGCGACGCATAGCCATGAATATCGATATTGGTGATGCTCACATCCTTGTCGTTCTTTACGAGGTCGATGGTGGATGTAATCTTTCTCAGCTCTGTGGCATTCTCACGGAAGTCGGCGAGGATATCGCTCTTGTTGAGTTTGAAGCTCAGGTAAGCTTCACCCTTTTCGGCTCTCACCTTGATGGCTTCAGCCTTTGGCTTCACGTAATGGTCGCGACCAATCTTGGGTATTGGGTTGATGACCGCCATCTGGGTGGTATCCTGATCCATCAGGTTTCCGCATCCGCAGAGGTCTTCCGTCATGGAGAGGTTGAAAGCCTTCATCCACTTTTGGTAGGGAAGGGTCTGGGAGAAGAGCACCTGCTGCTCGGTATCATTCCTGCGTCTCACTACCACTGCCTGGCTGTTCTTCAGTTTGCTGCTTTTGCGCAGGTATCTGATGTTCTGGTTTTTGCCATTGATGATAATGGGATTCAGGGCGATGGTATCTTCTCCGGCAATAAGCGGAGTGAAAACCAGCTGTTGCTCTGATTTGAGCTGCAGACTATCGAGATGGAGTCGGAAAGCAACCTTCAGACTGTCGCTCTTCTTCTGCGTCAAGACGCTGTCTATCAGAATCTTGCCTCCAGCCAACCGTAGCTGCGAATCATCTATCTTCTGGGCTTGGACAGTCAATGCGCTCTGTGCAAACAGAATGCAAAGGGGCGAAATGACCGCATAAAGCTTCATTTTCTTCATATTCTTCATCTTAAATAAAAGAGGGTTTGATTTGGTTTTTGCTATCTCGGTGATATCGTTCCTAGAATGCGTATATCAGGGAGAGGGCGGCTTTAGTAGGACCTACATAGTTGCGGTGGTCCTTGTCAAGACATTTTTCACATCTTCCATAGAGCTTGTATGGGCTGTAGATGTATCCTAATCCGATGGATCCTTCGAGATTGAGATGCTCTGACAGCAGCCATTGGTATCCGTAGGTGAGACCACCACCGACATACCAGCCTTCGTAATGTCTTCCTTTCTCTGTCTTTGGCAAGATGCCGAAAGGCAGGTTCACATTTTTGATGTTGTATTCACCTCCTAGGGCATGGATGCCGAAGAAGTGGCCTCCAAATTTCTGGCAGGTGTACCAGCGGTATTCTGGCATTACGTTCCAGTAGCGCAATTTCTTGTCGCCTGAGAACTTCCAGGGATTCAGGGCGCCGAAAAGCTGAAAAGTGCTCTTCCTGCCCGTGCCTATTTCTAGACCAGCATTGAGCGAAGTGGTTGCCAAACCAAGCAGGTTGGTCTTCAGTGCTACCTCTTGCGCTCGGGTTACTACTGTTGAGAGAATCAGCAGCAGCAACATCGGTGTTCGTTTGAACAAACTCTGCTTCTTCATCATACTTTTTACTCTGTTGTTTTCTTTCTTAAGGATACTGTTAGCTGTCCTATTCTTGTTATTGTCATTTACTTATAACCACAGGCTTACCCTTGTAACATGATGGATGTCACCGGGTTTCCTTTTCGGTGGCAAAGATATGATGATTTTCTCAAAGGTGCTTCAAAAAAGTGATGAAAATCACAGGAAATGAAATGCAAACGTTTGCATCGCCGTGCGAAATGTGTGGGAGCACAAAATTTGCAGATATGATATAAGAGCCTGATATATAGAAAATTAAAAGCGAAGGTGTAAATTGCACACCTTCGCTTATGAAACGTTGTTTTTTTGATGAATTTCTTTTTTGTGATTTGCGCATCTGAAGACGGGGAAAACCGGCTTTTTGGGGGCTATTTCAGAACTTCCATCGCCTTTTTCAGACCTCTATCCACAGCCGAAGGCTCGTTCTGGTAGAGCTTCTCCTTTTCCTCTTGGGTCATCTCGTCGAGCAGATAATCGGGGGTGATTCCCACACTTTCCAGCAGGTTGCCTTGTGCATCCTTGGTAAGCGAGAACGGCATGTAGAAGTAGAGGTAGCTCGTTACATTTCCTATCCAACCGCCATTGCTGGCTTCGTTGTCGGAAGTGAGCATCGCCTGCGCTCCGTAACTGTTTCTGCCTATCGTCTTCACGTGGTCGCCCTGACTCTTCAGAATGAGGGTTGTCACCTCCGACATGCTCGCACTGTAGTTGTCGAGCAGGATGGCGGTAGGGATGTTTCTGCCCAGGCTCTTCGGCGTTACCGTAATCTTCTGCGGAATCCAAGGCGTATAACTGTATGGATTATTGTCCTCTTTTTTGCGTACGTAGGCATAGACGGCAGATTGGGTGATGAGATAGTCGGTAAGCAGACGGGTATCTATCACGCTTCCGCCTCCGTTGCCACGGAAGTCGAGAATCAGCTTCTTGATCTCGCCCTTAGCCAGAGGCTCCAGGAACAGACGGCGGTAACCTTCTACGCAGAGATGATTGTAGGTAAACTTCAGGTCGCTCCAGTAAGCATAGAGTTCCCGCTCATGCCAGAGGTAATCGGCAAGTGCCTGGCAATACCAGCTGGCAAAACCGGAGGCTGAAAGCATCTGCTGGTAACGGGCATCGCCCTGCAGCTTCTGTCGGATCTGCTCGCCCATGCCGCTTGCATCAGCAGTAATAGGCAACAGCTTGAGGAGATTCGGTGACTTCTCGTAAGCCTCGCTGGCGAGAGCATAGAGACCGGAATAATCTCCCTGGTTGCTGTAGGCCGCCATCTTCTCGCAGGCTTGGACTGCATCATCCGAAGCCAGATAGTTATCCATATCGGCAAGCAACTGCGCTGCCTGCTGCTCAGCCTTCTCTCGCTTTCCGGCATCAGCAATCAGCGCTTTCGCCTTGGCTGATATCGTGGAAGCATCCAGATGATAGGTGCTGGCGGCATTGACAGGGAGATAGGTCTTCTGATATTCGTGGAAACAGTTTTCGTAGAGCGCAAACTTGTTGAAGCCGAGATAATAGGTGCCCGGCTGCTCCTTCAGGTAACCGCCCATGATGCAGAAACCATCCGAGGTAATCTCGCCGAAGGCTGTGCCATCCAGGTTGAGCTGATCGCGGGTATGGTTCCAGTGAGCATTCAGCGGGAAATACTCGGTCTTGTTGCGGAGCGTGCTGTTGAACCTCACCGTTTCCGTAGAAGAGTGGGAGACGGGCAGGGTAATCTTGACATAGAAATGCTGATCGATGATCTTGTCGATGATTTCCTGGAAATACTGCTTTGCCTTGGCATTATCTTCCTGAATTTCCTGCTGGGTGAATGCGGAGGTATGCTGGAAGGTTTTCAGGGCATCAAACTTGGGTTTGTATTCCTTGTACACCTGGTCCCAGGTCTGCGAAGATACGGCAGACTGCTCATTGAGGGTGCAGTAGCGCTGGTTCATCACGCTCCAGAAAACCTGGAACAGGTCGCCATACGACTTGACATCGGTATCGGAATAATCGGAAATCGATTTCTCGTTGGCATCATTGTCTGCCACACAACTGGTAAGCGACATTCCCGTGGTGGTTGTCGCCAGGAGAAAGGCGAAGAGGCATCGCATTCCACCTTTTATATATATAGGGGTTCTCATAAATTATATGTTTTAAAAGCTTTTGCCCTTACAGGGCGTATTGCTGTCTGCTATTATACCCAGGGTGTTGCCCTGGGCTAGGAGCTTCTGCCCTTTCAGGGCGTATGGGGCTAGAACTTATAGGCAGCCGAGGCTGTGATGAGGCTGGAGTTGCGGCGGGCTGTCTTGCTGGTACGGGCCTTATCCTGGTAGATATGCGAGAAGCCGTATTGGAAGTTATACCCAATAGAGCCATCTAATCTTCCGAAGGAATAACCCACCTTGATGCCTGCTTCGCCGCCAAAGAGACTGCGGCGGAGATGGTTCTCATTCTTCCTGAAATCGTAGGTGGTGTTATAGCGGATGTAGGAACCATCGCCCTTGTACCCCTCCATGATGTTCATCGGATACATACCCTTTGTATGCATGGAGGTGAAGTATTCGTAATAGACGCCCACCTGCGGCTTGATCCACAATCCCTTCTCGTGGTAAGGATTATGGAGGAGATAGTAGCCCACATGGAGTGGGATGCTGATGAAATTGTTGTTGTATCGGGTGTTCCAGGAGTCGCCGCCGAGGTTCTGGTACAGGTAGTCGCGCTGAACGAAGCGGATGCCCGTTCCTACCGCCAGCTGATCTACGATATTGTATTCAGCACCGATGGCAGCCGTGAAACCCGGTCGCACCTTATAATAAGTCTCCGACAAGCCCGACACATCCGTATCAAGCACACTGCAACTGACACCAGCTTCTGCCACCACCTTCCAGTAGTAGGAACTCTGCTGTGCCAGAATGCCTTGGCAGCAGAAGCCAAGGGCTATGGATAAATATACCTTTCTCATAGAATGGGGTAGTTTGGGGTGAAAAAATGTCTTAATAGAGAAGAAGCAATCCGGCAAACGCAGAATAGAGTATCATGCGGATGGGATTGATCTTCATCACCTTCACGCCGATAAAGGTGGCAAAGAAGAGGGCGATGGAGATATAGAATCTCCAAGGATTTTCGGGAGTAGAAAAGTTCTCGCCATTCATCAGAAGCAGGGCTGCGGCTCCTACCAATCCTACAATGGCTGGGCGAAGACCGATGAAAATGCTCTGGACGGCTGAGGTGTTCATATACTTGTACAGCATCTTGCTGATAAGAATCATCAAAACCAAGGATGGGAGAACCAAAGCAAAGGTTGCCATGGCACTTCCGAGTACAGCCATCATGCCACTCATGCCGGCATTATGGACAGCTGTATAGCCACAATAGGTAGCAGCGTTGATGCCGATAGGTCCTGGTGTCATCTGCGAGATGGCAACCACATCGGTAAACTCTTGCATCGTCATCCAATGATACTGTGTCACTACCTGTCCCTGAATCAGGGATATCATGGAATAGCCACCTCCGAATCCGAAGATGCCTATCTGAATGAATACGATGAAAAGCTGAAGAAATATCATATGTTATTCTGTTGGTTGAATGAACTGACCATAAATGTAGCCTCCCACGGCGGCTGCGATAATCACCCAGATGGGGTTGACGCCTACCAACCATATCAGGAGGGCGGAGAGAATAGGAATCCAGCAGTTGACGAGCGAAATCCTGGCGCTCTTGGCTAGCGAGAATGTAGGTACGGCTATCAATGCCACCACGGCAGGACGGATGCCTGCAAACAGGGCAGCCACCACCTTGTTGTCTTCAAACTGATGGAAAAATATGGCTATCGCCAAGATAATAAGAAATGATGGCAACGAAGCGCCGAGGGTGCAGACGATGGCTCCCGGTATCTTTGCCAACTTATATCCGAGCAGGGAACTCATGTTGATGGCCAAGGCTCCCGGACAAACCTGGGTAGTAGCGATGGCATCCAAGAATTCCTCCTTCGTCATCCAATGATGCTTGTCAACGACTTCGGATTCTATAATAGGAATCATGGCATAGCCACCACCAAAGGTGACTATGCCAATCTTCATGAATGTCTTAAATAAATCTGTATATTTCATTTATTTTACTCTTTCTTCAATCCACTGACGTGCATTGACAAATGCCTCAATCCAAGGAGTTACCTCGTCGTTGCGGCGGTCAGCTGGATACCAGGCATTCTGCCATGGGAAGATGGCACGCTCCAAGTGTGGCATCATAGCCAAGTGGCGACCATCTGCAGAGCAGATACCTGCTACGTTGTAGTCACTGCCGTTAGGATTACCTGGATACTCAGCGTAGTTGTACTTCGCAATGATGTTGTAGTGATCCTCTGGTTCTGGCAAGTAGAAACGGCCCTCGCCGTGAGCTACCCAGATTCCGAGCTTATCACCGCTCAAGCTACCGAACATCACACTGTCGTTCTGAGGAATAGTCAAACCGAGGAATGTACTCTCGAACTTCTTGGATGTGTTGTGGCAGAGGTGTGAACGATGCTTGTGCTCAGGATTGATGAGGTTCAACTCAACCATCAGCTGGCAACCGTTGCAGATACCGAGTGAAAGGGTGTCCTCACGGGCATAGAACTTATCGAGTGCCTCCTTAGCCTTAGGATTGTAGAGGAATGCACCAGCCCAACCCTTGGCAGAACCAAGAACGTCGGAGTTAGAGAAACCACCGCAGAATACGATGAAGTTTACATCCTCCAGAGTCTCACGACCAGAAATCAAGTCGGTCATCATCACATCCTTTACATCGAAGCCTGCGAGATACATAGAGTATGCCATCTCACGCTCACCATTGGTACCCTTCTCACGGATGATAGCTGCCTTGATGCCAGATGGCTTGCGACGGTTAGCGTCGAGACTGTAGCTAGCGAGAGTTCCCTTGAAGCCATAACCGAAGTTCATCTCAATAGGCTGCTTCTTATAGTTGGTGTAACGCTTCTTGGCCATACCGTTCATGCTCTGCTTGCGGTCGAGGAGGTAAGATGTCTTATACCAGTCGTCACGCAATGCATCGATATCGAACTCGTGCTCGAAGCCTTCCTTCTTGATGATGATCTTGCGGAGCTCAGGAGCTGGATAACCAATCTTGGCATAACCGATACCGTTCTCATCGAAGAATGCCTTCAACTCGTCCTTGTGAGCATCGCTTACCTGGATGACAACACCTGGGTTCTCTGCGAAGAGAGTCTTGATGATGTCGGCATCTGCGATGTCGTGGAGGTTGATCTTCATACCACCCTCTACGTTGGCGAATGTCATCTCGAGGAGAGTTGTAATCAAACCACCGGCACTGATATCGTGACCAGCCATTACCCAACCACGGTTGATGAGCTCCTGTACGGCGTTGAAGCAGTCAACGAAGTACTCTGGGTTCTTCACGGTAGGAACATCGCTGCCCACCTTGCCCAGGCTCTGTGCGAAGGCTGAACCACCGAGGCGCTGCTCGTCGAAGCTGAAGTCGATGTGGTAGAGGCTAGAGTTCTTGTCGTTAACGAGAACTGGGCTAACCACCTTCTTGATATCTGAAACCTCACCGCCGGCACTTACGATAACGGTACCAGGAGCGATGATCTTCTCGCCGTTAGGATACTGCTGGGTCAATGAGAGAGAGTCCTTACCTGTTGGTACGTTTACGTGGATGGCGCAGCAGAAGTCTGACAATGCCTTCACACCCTCGTACAGACGGGCATCCTCACCCTTCTGGCTGCGGCAAGGCCACATCCAGTTAGCAGAGAGGCTGATGCTGTCCATGCCATCTGCCAATGGAGCCCAGATAATATTGGTCAATGACTCTGCTACAGAGAGTACAGAACCTGCCTTAGGATCGGCCAAACCTGCCTGAGGAGCATGACCCATAGCAGTTACGATACCCTTCTCGCCACGGTAGTCGAGTGCTACGACACCACAGTCAGAAAGTGGCAACTGAATCTGACCCTGTCCCTGCTGACGGGCAATCTTACCTGTTACGGAACGGTCCACCTTATTGGTCAACCAGTCTTTACAAGCCACAGCCTCCATCTGGAGAACACGCTTCAAGTACTCGTCGAGGTTATCTGCAGAATAAGTTACATCTTCATATTTACGCTCTACGGTCTCATCTACCATCACAGTCTTAGGAGTATGACCGAACATCTGAGCTACATCGAGGTCGAATGGCTTCACACCGTCAGCCTGCTTGAAGCTGAAGTGAGCATCGCCTGTAGTCTCACCAACCACGTACATTGGAGCACGCTCACGGTCGGCAATCTTCTGAACTTCGCTGATATACTTCTCGTCGATGAGCAAGCCCATGCGCTCCTGGCTCTCGTTGGCGATGATTTCCTTGGCGCTCAAAGTCTTGTCGCCGATAGGCAACTTAGACATATCGATTTCGCCACCGCACTCTTCTACCAACTCAGAGAGACAGTTCAAGTGACCGGCTGAACCGTGGTCGTGGATGCTGACTACTGGGTTCTCATCGTTCTCAACGAGTGCACGAACCAGGTTGTAGGCACGCTTCTGCATTTCAGGGTTGGCACGCTGAACAGCGTTCAACTCGATACCGTTGCTGTAACGGCCTGTATCTACAGAAGAAACAGAACCACCACCAAGACCAATGCGATAGTTGTCACCACCTACTACGACAACCTTGTTGCCCTTCTGTGGCTCACCCTTCTTGTAGTTACGCTTCTTGCCGTAGCCTACACCACCAGCAAGCATGATTACCTTATCGTATGCATACTTCTCGCCGTTCTCCTCGTGCTCGAATGTAAGCACTGAACCGGTGATGAGAGGCTGGCCGAACTTGTTGCCGAAGTCTGATGCACCGTTGGAAGCCTTGATCAGAATCTGCTCTGGAGTCTGATAGAGCCACTTACGCACTGGCATGATGTCTTCCCAGTCGCGCTCAGCATCGCTCTTGCCGTTGTCATCCTTCAGGCGAGGATAGGCGGTCATGTAGCAGGCAGTACCTGCGATAGGCCATGAACCAACACCACCACCCATACGGTCGCGAATCTCACCACCCGTACCGGTAGCAGCACCGTTGAAAGGCTCTACGGTAGTAGGGAAGTTGTGAGTCTCAGCCTTCAGCGAGATGACACTCTCGATATCCTTCACCTGGAAGAAATCGCTGGTAGTCTGATCGGCTGGAGCAAACTGCTCGATAACAGGACCCTGAGAGAAAGCTACATTATCCTTATAGGCAGAGAGAATCTTGTTAGGATTCTCGTTGGTGGTCTTCTTGATCATGCTGAAAAGAGAAGACTCCATCTCCTTGCCGTCGATGATAAACTGGCCGCCGAAGATCTTGTGGCGGCAGTGCTCTGAGTTGATCTGTGCGAAACCGAAGATTTCGCTGTCGGTGAGAGGGCGTCCGTTCTCTTTCTCCAGCTTGTGGAGATAAGCCATTTCGTCCTCGCTGAGGGCAAGACCCTCTTCCTCGTTGTACTTCTCGAGGTCATCGACGTACTTGATAGGTTCTGGCTCGTGGTTCACGGTGAACACATCCTGTCCGATACCGTTGTACATACGCTGGAGCATAGGATCGTGCTCAGCGTCCTCGCTATCTACAGGGAAGTACTCCTCGATACGCGAAATGCCGTCAAGACTCATGTTCTGAGTTATCTCAACGGCATTCGTACTCCAAGGAGTAATCATTTCACGGCGTGGGCCAACATAGAAGCCCTGCAACTGCTGGGCGTCCTCTAAAGTCGCGTCACCATAAAGCCAACAAAGTTCATTGATTTCGTCCTGAGATGGTTTGTGGTCAATCTCGGTCGCAATCACACTCTTAGATGGAGTTCTGAAAAAAAGAATCATACTATTTCTCTTTTTATATTGTTAATGTATTAATTCTACCTTGACAAAAGCCTACATATTATATATGCTTTTGCTTTCCGACTGCAAAGGTAATACAAAATTCTGATTTCTCCGCAAAGAATACGCATTTATTTTCTTTTTTTAGTTAAAAAGGTGATAAATAGTGATTTAGTGGTTAAAATTTTATAAATGGATTAGACAAATAAGGTTTATTGGAGTCTTATCAGTAACTTTGCACCCAGAAAGAGACGCATAAGGCGTTTTATATGGAGGGCGTAACTGCCGTCTATATAATAACATAGTGATTAAAAAACAATAACAGAAAATTTAAAAATCGAAAGCAAATATGAAACAGACTAAAATTTTTGTAATGGCAATGATGGCTGTAGCCCTGATGGCTACTAGCTGTGCTAGTAAGAAGGATCTCCAGAATTGTCAATCTGAAAATAGAGAATTGACTGCCAATTATCAGGCAACCAAGGAGAAGCTGGCTGCTGCTGAGGCTAGCCTTGCTGCTGCGCAGGAGCAGTTGAGCAGTACCAAGAAGGATTATGCCAAGTTGCAGAACTCGCTGGACAAGAGCTTGACCAATGCCAATCAGAACAACATCAGCATCGAGAAGCTCGTTGACCAGATCAATGAGAGCAACCAGTACATCCGTCACCTGGTAGAGGTGAAGAGCAAGAGCGATTCGCTCAATATGGTTCTTACCAACAACCTGACCCGTTCTCTCAGCCGTGAGGAGATGAAGGAGGTTGACGTTCAGGTGCTGAAGGGTGTGGTTTACATCTCTCTGGCTGACAACATGCTCTATCAGAGCGGTAGCTACGAGGTGAACAGCCGTGCCAAGGAAACTTTGAGCAAGATTGCAAAGATCATCCAGGACTACAAGGATTACGACGTACTCATCGAGGGTAACACCGATAACGTGCCTGTAAGCACTACCAGTGCCAAGATGAAGAACATCCGCAACAACTGGGACCTCTCTGCTCTCCGTGCTTCTTCTGTAGTTCAGTATCTCCAGGACAACTTCGGTATTAGTCCTAAGCGTATGACTGCTGGTGGTCGTGGTGAGTACAATCCTGTAACTACCAATGATACTGAGGTGGGCAAGATGCGTAACCGTCGTACACAGATCATCATCACTCCTAAGCTCGATCAGTTTATGGACTTGATCGACAAGGCTCCAGAGGATTCTCAGAAGTAATGAAATTCTGAAAATGATATAAAAGAAGTGACCTCTCCTTCGTTCATTAGAAATTGAACGATGGAGAGGTCTTCTTTTTAGTATTGTCTCCTTAATAAACGGTAAAATGAAAAATATTTCTTGTAATCAAAAACAAGTTCTAAACATAATTAAACTGGTGCTAATTTGCTCCTTACTCATGATATTGTTATGGGTCGGTAAGTGGCTGGTGCGTATCTTCTGGTTTGATACTTTTGTTGTTCCTAGTAATTCTATGATGCCAACTTTGCAACCAGGTGACAAGATAATAGCAGATAAACTTTGTTTTGGTGCAAGAATCTATCGAGATTTTCATTTCGACAAACAAGGGGTTGAATTACAGTGCTTTAGAATGAAAGGTATGGGGGATTTGAGACGTAATGATGTCTTTGTGTTTAATAAACCAGTCATTAATCATCATATTACGTTTGTTATCAATTATGTGTATTGCAAGCGCTGCATCGGCTTGCCTGGTGATTCTGTGAGCATTCTCAATGGTTATTATCGCAATAATAATGATAGGGGTGTCTTGGGCTGCAGAGAGAATCAAACTGTTTTGCGTGAGATGCCAGATACATTGATCTCTCCTGAAGTAATGTGTGCGATGCCGTACGATGAACATTTGCCGAAGTGGACGATTAAAAATTTCGGGCCTTTGTATATTCCCCGTAAAGGGGATGTCATAACGATTACCCCCAAAGAGGCTGTACTTTATCTGGCAATTTTAGAGTGGGAATTGAAGGGTAAAATCACAATTGATTGGGAGAAAAATAAAGTTTTTGTCAAACACAAACTTCTGTCTCGCCACACGTTCCTTCATGATTATTATTTTGCCGGTGGTGATAATGTAGTAGATTCTCATGATTCTCGTTATTGGGGCTTGGTTCCAGACATCTATATTATTGGTATTGTAAAGCGTATAGAGTATTCAAAAGCTAGAGTAACTGGTAAGTACGATTGGAGACGCTTTCTGCGTTGCGTAAAGTGAATAAGTGAGTTTGAAAAAAACTCACTTATTCATATTGATTACAATTGGGATTGCCAAATCTCATAGGTGTAAAAATTGTAGTAAAGAGTTAGATAGAGCTTTTATTGTTATCAAACACTTTTTATGGTCTTGTTATAGATAAGCTGCCTACTTGGCAAATTCTTATTCAAGTTTCGCAAGTAAGCCCCACACGCCCTTCAGGGCGTGCTGCTTAATCTTGCTTACACTTTTCTGGGCGTGCAGCTTGTATTCCATTAAAAAAAATATGCCCTCTTGCTTCGCAGCAAAAGGGCATACGCTTAGTTTTCATTATTTGAATAGTGTAAGTCAATAATTGAACCAAATTTAACACTAAATCTTATAAAACTAATCTTAACAATAAGCCTAGTCTATAATACATTCATTATTTATAATAGTTATTCCGTACATTTCGATTTTGCAAATCATTAACGACCATTATAGATAAATACGGATGAGCCTGGAAGATTCAATACCAAAGGAGTATCAATGTCGATAGCCTTATTGATTGGCATTCCATCCAATTCTGCCTGGTTAAAGGCATGGGTCAATGTAATCTTTCCACGAACATAGGCAGGAATATCCAGGGCTTCTCTCAGGGTTGTGGTGAAGGTCTGTGCACTGGTTGAAGGATTGCGCAAGGTAAGCACACTCTTCTTGCCGTTCCATGCAGCCCAGCCATATACATTTGCCTTCTTGCCATCCCAAGGATTGCCACCAACCCAGTGAGCATCAGGCAATACATCAGCCTGTTCCTGCTGCCACTTAATGCACTCTGCCAGGTCTTTCCACAACGCTCCTGCGTTGCCCTGGTTGTCCTTGATTTCGTCCATCAGCTTGTAGTCGTTGTACAGCTCAACCATACCTGAACCACAGGCAAAGGCGCAGCGCATCTCACGAACGATTCCGTCATAATCCATATTCTTGGATACGGCACCCCAACGGCTCAGGATGAATCCGTGAGTCATCAATGTGTTGATAGGACAAACAGGAGATCTCTGTATGAAGTTCTGGTAAACCAGACGGTCGCGATAGGTAATCCAGCGCTCACGGTCGGTGCCCTGGTCACCTGCCTCGCCGTAATCACCCTCCTGACGCCATACGGCATCTGTGAAGTGGAACCAGAATGGAGAAGCCCAGGTTCCTACGGTGGTGTTGAGGAAGATGTCTGGACGCTTCTGGCGTACGGCACGCTCGATGCTGATGATGGCCTCGGCATTCTCTTCGCCTCTTGTTCCTTCATCAGGACCGATGGCTGAAGCCTGTGCACTGATACCATCAAACTTGAAGAAGCGGAAGTCGTAACGGTCAATCATGTTGGTGCAGCAACGGATGAAGAAGTTGTAGTAATCTTCATTGCTCAGCTGCATGCCACCCTTGGAACGCCAGTAAGCACGACGATATTCGCCAGACTGACCATAGCCGCCCACAGGACCCAGCCAGGCACCGATACCTGTGCCCATCTTCTTGGCCTCGTTGGCTGGTTCGTCGAATCCGTTAGGGAAGTTAGGATTGAAGGTCCAGGTTCCATACTGATCCCAACCGTCATCCCATACAAAGGCCTTTGGAGCCATCTGATATTTATCATAGAAGTGTGTCTTCCAGTGACTTACCACGTCGGCACACTGTTCTACGGTCATATTTCCCTTATAAGAAGGAGCTTGTGCGTTGTTGCGGTCGATGTTCAACTCATACCATGAGATATAGACCGGATAAGGTCTCCAAGCCACAGCTCTTTCACGCTCGCTGTAAGCCAGGAAAGAGCGGCGCAACTGCTTAGGCGCAACCAAGCCCACTACAGAACTGATGTTCCATGTTTTGCCAGCTTTTAAAGTGGTGTTTCTTCTCCATAAGCCTTCTATGTGGGTAGCATTGCCTTCGTCCTTGCAGGAATTCAGACCCATTGGAGTTTCCAGACCAGCAAAGATATGATTGCTTGCCAGGATGGCACCACGGGTATTACCCACCACTTCTGGAGCGGTATAGGCACTGTTCTTGGCTACCAGGTAGTTCATTGCCACGATACCCTTCATAGGTAAGTCTTTAGCAGCCTGGATATCCATTTCAGTGCGCAGGTAGTGCGAGCCGTTTCTCAATACGGCGCGCCAAACGATAGAAAGTTCTTCGTATGTAAAACGAGCTTCCAGAGCCTTGCCTGCATAACGGAGAGAGGCTGTTGCTGCAGATGGATTCTCTGCCAGGGTTACCATCTTTACATCTTCCAGTTTCATCTCGGATGCGGTAATGGTTTTGCCGTCTCCCAAGAGAACCTTAAACAACTCTGTGCTAGGCTGCAGTCCCAGCTCAGAACAGCCGTTGAAGTAGAGTTTGCCACCTGTGTTGATGAAAGAGGCCTTCAATACTTTGTTGGCGAGCTGATAGCTGTTTGACTTCTGGGTGATTTTAGCTACACCCGGTTGCTTTTTCTGGGGAAAGATGACAGCTTGTGCCCAACTTCCCATACACAGAGTTAATGGCATTATAAGAGTAAGTGCCAGCTTTAATAAATTGTTTTTGTTCATATCAATAGTAAGTTGAAGCTCCTTTTAAAAAGGGGAACACCATCCGCTAATGGTGTCCCCCCTTGCGTGACTTAAATTATTTTGTTAATTTACATGTAATGGTCCATACCTTGGTCTCTCCATTGGCAGCCTTTACTGCATACTTGTGTGGAGTAGTCCAGTCGGCTGGAGTACCCAATGCTGGAGATCCCTCAACAGGAGTCATTACCGCAGCTGATGAAATCTGTACTGCAACAACGATGTTGTTGAGATTCACATTATTCTTCTCCTTTTCAGAGAAGTTGGATGGAACTGCAAATGTCAGGTTGCAGGTAGCAGCCTTGTTATCGATAGCCTCTGCTGTCTTCTGCAATTGCTTCTGGATAACCTGAGGCTGTCCGCTGGCATTAATCTTGTCTTCTCCAATGTAACGATACCAAGCATATCCTGCTGTGATGTCATTGCCATCGAAAGTTGGAAGGTCTTTGAGATCGCTCTCAAGACAAGAACTGAAACTGAGTGCCATGACGAGCATGGCAAGTATGATTTTAATGAATTTCATATTTTCAACGTTTATTTATGATTTATAAATATGAATTTATATCTGCTTCTGCTTGCAGATTACCAACCCTCGTTCTGCTGGTGATCGAGATCGTATGCCTCGCGCTTGTCAAGGAATGACTGAGCGATTGGGAACAGATAACGCTTGGTGGTAAACTGGCGCTGTGCACTACCGAGCAATGTAAGCTGGTTGACGAGCATCTGGCTGCGGTCGCGAGAGATTTCCATCTTATATACAGGGCGGTCGAGATCGTAGATGATGTCGCCTGCCTCACGTCCGTGGTTAGCATAGCCGCCATACTTACCCCAGCGGAGATAGCTGAAGTAAATGTCACCATTCTCATTAGCCATTTCTACACGGCGCTCACGGATGTAGTCTGCCCAAGCTGCTTCCTCTGTTGTTGCTGTTGAAGGAGCAATCTTGCCGTGCTTAACTCGTGTGGCATTGAGAGCCTTTACTGCATTAGGAATATCCTTCTTCAGCAGATAAGCCTCTGCAAGGTTCATGTAAGCCTCGCCGGTGCGGCACATCACGTAGTGGAGCTGTACCAGACAGTCGAAGTATGCACGTGGCTCTGGATTCTCGATGTTAGACTTGCGCCAGTAGTAACCGGTTGTAGTGTTGTACCAGCCACCGTCTTCCTTATCACGTACACCCATAGAGCAGTTACCGCCAAGGTTTGTCTCTACAGTCTCACCAATCCATGAACAGCCATCATAAACGATAGATGATGCGAAACGAGCATCACGTCCGCTGTACATCAGTTCAGAAATGTTGCGTGTTGAGCCTGCCTTCAACTTGCCGTAGTGCAGGTTGGTAGGATAAGCAGTGTTGAGCTGCTGGAAGTCCTGAGGTGTTGGCATGCGGCGTGCATTACCGTTCTCCTGCTTGTAAGCATCGAGCTGACCTTCAGTTGTTACTGAGTTTGGATCGATAGACTCAACATTCTCCTTATACTGTGAAGTCTCGTTCCAAGGAAGTGCTTCGCCTGTCTTCTCATCAGTTACGAGATACTGGTCAACCAAGTCCTGTGTTGGGAAGTAGATTGCCCAGCCTTCATAGGTGCGTCCGTTAGGATTCTTGAACTGAATAGGACTCTTAGAGTTGATGCAGTCATCCGATGAAATGTTAGGATAGGTGCGAATCAGCTCCTCATAATTACCAATCTTGGTGTTAGCCTTCAAACGGTAGTAACCCCAGAGAATTTCAGCATTGGTTTCGTCTGTCTCGTTGAACAGACCACCATAATTGTCTGAAAGTGAACAGTTCTGAGTAACATCCGAAGCATAGGTAATCACCTTGTCAAGGTATTCTGCCTTCTTGGTGTAAGCGTATGCCTGCAGGCAGGCACGGCTCAACAGCAACTCGGCAGCATACTTGGTAGGCTCACCTGGCTTCGCCTCAACTGGCAGGTTAGGGATGGCAGCCTCCAAATCCTCTACTACCAGCTTGTAGCTTTCCTCTACGCTGGAAGTCATAGGTACTCTTGCCTTTTCTTCCTGATCGGCCTGGATCACAGAGGTGATAGGAACGAAGCGTCCCATCTTGCGGGTCAGGTCGTAGAATACGAGACCACGAAGGAAGCGGCCTTTTGCCACGATTTCAGCTTTTTCGCCTTCTGTCATAGTAGAAGCCTGAGCCTTTTCGATAATCAGGTTGCAGCGACGGAGCAAGCCGAAGCGGCTGATACCGAAGTCAGAAGTTCTGTCGATGCCAAGCTCTGTGGCTATGCCATCAATACCCTCACCTACCTGAGAGCATTTTGCTCCATTAGGAGTGCGGGATTCCCATCCTACACAGGAAGAACTTCCTGTGAACATGTTGATTACATTGTCGTATGTGGCATTCACAAAAGCATTGGCTGTAGCCTTTGAGCCCCAAACCGTAGCCTCGTCGAATGTCGTTGTTGGATGAGTATCCATTGTATCTTGGCAGGAAGCGGCGGTCAATGCCAGAACGCCGAACATTCCTATTTTAATAATATTCTTTATCATAACTAATTAAAATCCTAAGTTTACAGTTAATGCAAGTACTCGCTCTACAGGATAGCCATATCCTTCGGTTGAAGAGTTCTCTGGGTCAAGACCATACTTGGTTGCCTGAGAAATGGTGAAGATGTTCTGACCAGAGATACCTACCTTGGCACGGGTCAACCAGCTTACACCGCGAAGCAATGCGTGCTTGAAGTCGTAACCGAACTGGAAGTCCTTCATACGCAGATAAGCACCGTTTACCAGCCAGAAGTCGCTATACTGATAGTTGTTGTTGGCATTCAAACCAGTGTTGGCCATCAGACGTGGATACTTGGCGTTGGTATTGCTTGGTGTCCAGCTGTCTTCCTGATACTTGTAAGCTACAGGCAGCTGACCAGCCTGACCTGTCTGCATGGTTGTTACACCAGAGAGATACATGTCGAATGCTGTAGAACCCTGGAAGAGCATGCTCAAGTAGAATCCCTTATACTGGAAGTTCATATTGATACCATACTGTCCGCGTGGAGTGTGGTTCTTACCCAGACGGCGCTTATCACCATTGTCAATCATACCGTTACCGTTGATGTCGGCATACTTCACGTCACCCGCTGTCAGATAACCTGAGTTGAGTGCGCTGTTTACACCTGGGTTGTTGAGAACGTCGTTTGCATCCTTATAGTAGCCCAAGTTCTTCAGCATGGCATCGTAGTAACCCTTCTGCTGCTGGCTGCGAGTGTAAGGGTTCATGTAAGAACTCTCAGACTCGTCTCTATTAAGTGCCCAGAGAGCATCAAAATAGGTGAGGTTAGCAGAAATATCATATTTCAACGCACCAATGTTGCTGCGCCAACCCAACACAAACTCCCAACCTGCACGGCGGAACTCACTGTCTGACTTGATTCGTGGCAAGCCGATACCGATAGCGGTATTCAGATAGCTTTCACCAGTTGGAGTAGTCAGATAACCCTTGGTAGAGTAGTAGAAGTAATCCAGCGAACCGTAGAGTCGGTTGTTCAACGACGCAAAGTCGAAACCGATATCTGTCTGGCGTGTGGTGTACCAGGTAAGGTCTGGAGAAGGAAGACTACCCTCTGAGAATCCTGGCACATACTTATTCTTGATTACGTAAGCCTGGTTGTTCAGGGTGTATGAGGTAAGATAACCAAAGCGTCCGGCACTGCTGTCGAGACCAGTCTCACCATAAGAAGCACGGAGCTTCAAAGAGTTGATGATGTTCTTCTCTACCAGAGGCTGCATGAACTTCTCACTTGAAACTACCCAACCTAAAGCACCACTGAAGAAGGCACCCCAACGGTGACCTGGAGCAAAGGCGTCGGAACCGTCGTAACGGATGCTACCCTCTACATAATACTTGTTGTCGTAGTTATACTTAGCCTGTCCAATCCATGCTGCACGACCTAACTCAGCCTCACTACCACCATTGGTCATATCATTAGCAGGACCTACGCCCATCTGGTCGATTGGGAAGTCGTAGTTTACTCGCTGAGCACTGTAAGACTCGCCCTTCTCGTAATACTGCTCGAAACCGCCGAGAGCTGAAACGCTGTGCTTGCCAAACTGCTGTGCATATTCTACGAATGCCTGGTTGGTATAAGAATAACCTGTGCTTGAGTTGTGATAGAGCTGTGGCTTGCCCAAGTACTGTGGAACATCTGAATCCCAGTCATACTGAGCGGCATCTTTTCTCCACTGCTTGGTAGAAGTGCCATAGTAGCGGTAGTTGCTAGCCAGACGAACTCTCAAGCCATCAACCCAGAGGCAGTTCCAGATCAACTCGCCCTTACCATTGATTACGTTGGTAATACCGCGGTTGTAACCTGCATCACTAGCTGTTTCTGCTACAGGGTTATCGGTAACATTATATGGAAGACCATACTTGTTGACACCCGGATTCAATGGAGACTTGTTCTTGATGTGTGAGAACACATTGTAATAGCTGCTAGATGTAGAAGTGTATGGATGTGTATCCTCCTGGCGATATCCGTCGAGAGTAACGTTTACCTGCAAGCCGATAGGCTTAATCTTGGTGTTCTCAGCGAGACGGAATGTGGTACGCTTCATCCAGTGATTATTGTTACGGTAAAGAGAGTTCTGATCAATATGTCCCAAAGATACATAGAACTGGTTGGTCTCAGAACCGCCGGTCAAGCGTACGGTGTGCTTGGTCTGAGGAGCCCAATCTCTGAGTACGAGACTTCTCCAATCGGTATCACCAAAGTTCAATGGATCTGAGCCATCACGCATTTTCTGGATAGCCTCTGCTGTGAATACATCATTCTTTGCACCATTCAAAAGGTCGTTGTTCTTGGCAATGTTGGCCCACTCTGCACGCTCGTAAGAGTGCATCTGCTTTGGCCAGTTGCTTGGCTGAGAGAAAGACATATTGAAGTCGTAATCGATGCTGATTCTACCTGCCTTACCACTCTTGGTAACAACCTGTACGATACCGTTAGAAGCACGGGAACCGTAAACAGCTGTAGCAGAAGCATCCTTCAGGATAGACATAGATTCAATATCGTCTGGAGAAAGGTTGCGGAAGTCAACGTCGCTGCGAACTACACCGTCGATGACGTACAAAGGAGCACCACCACCACGGATACTGATAGATGGAGTAGCGTTAACACCACCACCGTTTGCCTGTACGATCAAACCTGGAGAACGACCAGCCAAACCCTGTGCGATGTTGGTAACAGGGATGTTTGACATTTCATCTGCCTTTACGGTTGATACGGAAGCAATGAGGTCGCGCTTTTTAGAGCTACCATAACCTACAACCACAACTTCGTCGAGGCCCTGAGTATCCTCAGAAAGAATCACATCGAGGTCTTTACCTGCCCATTTGATTTCACGTGTAATGTAACCAATATAGGTAATTTCAATAGTAGTACCCTTGTTTACACCAGAGAGGGTAAAATTACCGTCAAGATCGGTAACAGCAGCATTCTTAGTACCTTTCACTGATACAGAAGCACCAATAATCGGTTCACCGGCAGCATCCTTTACCACACCCTTACAAACAGCACCTTGCTGTGCAATCATAGTTGCACCCAATGTGTTTGAGGTAGAAACAGTACTCGCATTGGCGCCACCTACTATAATCGTAGATAGTAATAGGGTCATGCCAAACTGACTTTTTTTGCTCATAATTGTTTGGTTTTAATTGTTATATTATGTAGTTTTATAGAGATAATCAGATTCTTAATTATATAATTGTCTGACTAAGAGTATATATATTGATTCTATTAATGATTCTTATTGCTTAGCTTATTATATTTTAATAACTGGTTGCAAATTTACGATAAATTTTAATAAGTTGTCTAAAAAAA
>UMIP01001882.1_pt1 | contig 28912 bp, 24 predicted proteins | sample 1965751 | NCBI WGS metagenome assembly UMIP01 (sample SAMEA4836117, study PRJEB28245) | human gut metagenome | biome: gut microbiome; material: fecal sample | place: Denmark | collected 2008
CAGATACCTACCCTGTGTAGTCCCTTGTAAACTGTACTTTCCGCCATTTGTAAGATCCTGCTTTGTGGTAGATAAGCGTGTATTGTAAATTGCAAGTTTTTATCAGAATCTATCCAAGTAATACTGCTTCTTTGACGTTCCCAGTTTTTCTCTTGGAAAAGATATCCTTGCATTCCATTTACTAGAACAGAAGATGTTGCTGTATCAGAATTGACTTCAAAGTCGTTGACGTATCCTTGTGTCATACGGGTATAGTTAAAGTAGATTGTTTCTCCACTCACTTCATTTCTATACACAATGCAAATGTAATCAGGCCACTCTTCGCGTTCGCTATCAACTTCAACGTACCCATTGGGCAATGCTCCTATGGTATATTCCGGCATTTCATCTTCAGTAGGAGTACCTAAATATCTAAATGTTATGTGTGTTTCATACCATTCGGTCACCCAATTGACAACTGCAGCCCGGATGTTCGGGCTGACCGCCATCAGACTACCAAGGCTTAAGGAGAAAATAATAAGGACAATTGCGACTTTTTGCAGGATCTTTTTCCATAGCGGCTTTGTACGCTTGCGAGCCCATTTCAAAGGATCTGCTATCATTGCTGCGAGACTGCGCTGATATCTGAGAGATGGCTCAAAGGAGGGCGCAACGCCATTTTCTTTTTCACAATCACTTTTGATTGCATCCAGCAAAACACGCTGCATTAGCTGATCCAACTCGTTATCGGTCATATGCTAAATCCCTCCTTTCTAACAATTTCGCGGAGCAAAGTGCGTCCTCGAGATGCACGTGTGCTGACAGCAGTTTCTGAAATTCCCAAATGTGTAGCAATCTCCTTATCAGAGTAACCGTGTAGGATTTTCATTTCTAAAACCGCTCGGTATGACAAAGGCAACTTCGTGAATAAGTTTACCAACTCAGTATAGTCTAACACATTTTCTGATTCTATTACATAGCCATCCCAATTCTCTAGGGAGACCGTCTTTTGACTTTTTCGAATAATCAAGAGTGCTTCATTCTTTACTATAGAAATGATCCAAAAAGGCAATTCCTCACGAGGAATCTCATAAATCTTATCAAAATGACGAATGATTTGTACAAACGCATTTTGGACAGCGTCTTCAATATCACTCGGCTCCTTCAGAATACGTGTAGCAGTGCGTTCCATTAAAGGACGGTACTGTACATATATCTTTGTAAAAATTTCCTTATCTTCATTGCTCTCTAAAGTAGATAGAAGGAATGCTAACATAGTTTGATCCACCCTTGCGTATTTGAGATTCTGTATTTATGGCCGTGTTGGGTATAAAGGTTTATATATTAGATGCTGTTAGGCCTTAGAAATGGAGTCATAAATTTTAGGCAGGACTTTTAGTGCCATAATACTTTTGAAAACGGATAACCTTAGCATTCAGTTCGTATGCTACTCCAATTGCTTTAGGAGTGTGCCACAGCTTTTATTTCATAGTATTACTATATGAGACGATTGAACAAGTTGCAAGAGTTTCTTTGAATTTGAATATAGGAATAGGGACGTAGATTGATATTATTTTGAGCCGTCCATGTAAGAAAGAAAAACTGAAAAGTGAACTTCTTTGCTAAGTTTTATTTATATAGGAACTGCTACGGGCCAGAGTCCCGCAGCAGTTCCTGCTTGGTTAAAAATATCTCATCAGTTGATATTAGAGGTCAGTGCAAAGAGATCCGTGAGCTCTTCAATCGCTTTTTTTTTGGCAATCTGAGCCGTCTTAGCACTAATGTTGAGTTCCTCTGCAGCATCTTCAATGGTTCGCCCTTCAAAAAAGCAGAGCCGAATCACATTGGCCTTTCTGCTGTCCAACATCCCAACATAGTATTCAATTCGGCCCTTTTTACGCTCCAATTCCATTAGCTTTGCGGAAATCTCCTCTGAAATTTCAGAATTAGCTGCGGCGGCCTTTTGACGGTAATTCATTGCAATATAAAAGGTCTTATCTGAAACATGTCCTGGAGAGGAGCCAGTGCGATCTCCGCAGGCGTATGTCATTGCATCCAGCATCTCTTGCGCAGAGACGTGAGCGGGATGCTCCATTTCATAACGAAGCACCGAAATTTGCCGCAGAATACGAGGATATGCTTCGAGCTCCTGAATAACGTAGTTTTTGATATTTTTAGTCATGTCGGAATTCCTTTCATTGAGAATTTATAAAGCCTCAGCGAAAGGTATAATGGCGGCGAGCGACAATGGATAAAGCAGCTTGCTCGCTGATGGAAACCAGTTTTTTTTCAAGGACTGTTGGTAGGGCGGGTATCCTATTATCCACCACTGAATAACACTTTGCACCTCAAGTAATAGAACAATTGGGGGAATGCTGATATTCTACCTCCTGATTATCAAAGATTTACGAATTCATGTCGGAAATTGCGCTGCAGATATAACTCGAAAATACCGATAGGAATAGCCGTTCCGCTGAATGCAAGAAGTTAGTGCGCTGCATATAAACCTCTATATATGATATGTATCGACATTGCCGTTTCGTTTCATTGAATTGGAAATTATTATGCACTGTTCGGGCCGGGCGGAGATAGCCAATTGGCTGTGCGCTCCCGGCGCTAACAGCACATTGCATATGACCATATTTGATCTGTATGATACGCGACTGGCCATGGTAAAAGATATTGTTTAACTTGAAAATGGTCGGACAGAATGGGTGTGCCATAGTGCATAGCGTAACTCTAATAGGTAGACGAAAAAACCGATGCAGTACTCACTATGATCAGTACTGCATCGGTTTTTGTTACAAAAATAAGATTTGCCTATTTAGCAATATTATATGTGCCGTCTTTATTAAGTCGCCTTGACAATAATGGAGGTATAGGGCTTTTCATCATATCCTGTACTATCTCCTGCGTAGCAAAATGCTGTTACATAATAGCTGTATCCAACTGTGCCATAGTACGTGAACAGATCTTCATAATAGTGCTTTCCAGAGCTCATCATAATCGGATAGTCTTGGTAGTTATAGGATTTTGCAACTGTGAAGTTCTTGCCATCTTTTGATCCGTAGAGAATGATTGTCGTGGCACCAATTTTTGTCATGCTACGGAGTGCATCAACATCAATGGTAATTACAATTTTTCCATTTCCAACAGGAGATACATATGTGCCATATGCATCTAAATATTTGCTTGAGCGAGCCACAGCCAAGGCCTGACTGCTTAGGATACTGCTAATAAGCATAAATGTAGCAATTACGCTCAAAAATCTAATTCTATGCCCTTTCATATCTAACCATCCTTATAAATTGAGTCAATAATCGCTATTGCTTCTTCCTCAGAAATGTCTCCACAAATTCTACATTCAAAGTTACCGTTGGCCCAGACTATTTTTGTTTGAGCTCCGTCATCGACTATATAATGCTGGATACCTCGAACAACATATACTCTTTGGCTATTTGAGTCTTTTTCAGCTGTCTGCTGTCCAGCCCTCGCCGACTCCTTCAAGCGAACACCTACAGAACCGTTGATAGAGGTATAATCTGCATAAATGCATACACCTGTAGTTCTGCGTTCAATTGTGATACCATCTGAGCTATATCGCTCCGGTAGATATTTCGGAACAAGAGGAGAGGTAACCCCTAGTGCATCAACAGCCTCCTGAAGAGAGGCATACTTCTTTACTTCGCCAATTTCAAGAGGGTATTTTGTAATTTCAGCATAAGGAGTCCCTGATTGGTCGAATTGGAATATCTCGCTTGTCCATCTGGCGATTGTAGAAAACAAATCTATCCCACATACCTCTGCAGTCAGAGAACCTACGATACATAAAACGGCAAAAGAAGCAGCGATTTTAGCAGCGATTCGCTTTGATTTCGATCGCTTTTGGTGGGATTTTGAGAGTTCTTTTGTCAGCAGATCATGGCGGGCATGAAACTTCGCCAGCGAGTCCTCGGCAGATACCCCAAATGGTATAGGGTCTTTTTCGTCCAATGCGTCGAGATACGCATTGATCTTGTCAAGGTCAACATTGCCGTCAGCAGCATTGTCTGTCAGTACGGCCAACTCGTCGATCAGGGTATCCACATCTGCTTCTTCAAGATGCTTGAAAATTTGGACGTCATTATGGCTGACCCCACCCTGTGAGCGACGATCACGCCCTCGAAACATCTTTAACACACCTTCACCTCCTATTAAGTGCCGTGTTGGTACATTGGCAAAATGTTGCATATATCAAAGAATTTTTTCTTTTTCGTAGAGATTCAGTAAATGTGCCTTTGCACGCATAAGTCGTGAGCGGCAACTGGCCTCTTTGATTTTAAGGACGTCTGCTATCTCTGAATACGAGAGTCTCTCCTCAAAGCGCAGAAGAAGTATCTCCTGCTCCTGTGGAGACAAGCCTTTAGGAAGGACTTCGCAGAGACGCATTCCAACCCCATCTGTGCTAAGTGTGCTCTCGGGCAGAACATCTATAGGCAATTCGTTATGCCAACTTAATCTGGCGTAGTTTCGAACTAGATTCGCCAATATGCGCGTAATATATGCTTCGGGATTATCAATGACCATAGTTGTTGATTTTTGCAAATAAATCAGAAACGCTTCGTCTACCAAATCTTCGGAATCATAACGATTTCGAGTAAGACGGTAGGGCAAGCGCCATAATTTGAGGCTGTATTCTAGATAAAAGCTGTCAAAGTCACTGTGGGCGTATTTATTCTCCACGATGCACCACCTCCCTTAACGCCTTGTCGGTCTCTTCTTGCCCTTCATTTTTTTCAGATTCGTCCTCCAAATCATCTTCTGAAAATTCAATAATTTCAGGAACATTCAAGAACTCAACAATCGTCATGTTAAATGCTGTGGCGATACGGATAAGTGTTTTTAGGTTAGGCGAATCCGACTTTCCTCGAAGTAAGCTGTTCACGGTGGAATAGGGGAGTCCGCTCATTGTTGCCACCTTGTTGACTGATAGCTTTCTGGACTTGCGTAGTTGATTGATGCGAGCAGCAATCAGATTGGTCAGTGTAATACGAACTCCTCCTTCCTGATTAGTTTAATCGCATCAATTCTACCAAGAGTTTGCCCCGTAATTGACGATAAAACGCTAACTTTCGAAAATTTGGTGTTGTTTCGCTAATTTATATATAATGAGAGTGTGTATTCATTCTTATCAGCAAAACAGCCCTGTCGGGTTGCGTCGCAACCTGTCAGGGCCGTTTTTAGAAATGGACTGGTAAATCACACAAAAAGTGATTCGCAATTTTAACCGTTACGCCATTTTTTGGAAATAAATCGACGACTTGCAACATTTTCCCTCCCCAGAAACATATCATAATAGAAGAATTTAACATGACTCAGAAATAGCGTCTACTATCAAAGTAAGTCATAATAAGGAGGGTGTGGGTATATGGGAAAAATCAGATGGCTGCATATTTCGGATCTTCACTATGACCGCGAGATGATGGGTGACTGGCCGGTGAGGCAGGAGGACTTTCCTGATAAAGATATTGATTTTATTGTTTTTACGGGAGATCTGCATACTTACGGAAGAGATTACAACGAAGGAAAGCGCTTTTTAGCAGGGCTGGCGGAGCGATATCATTTGAACCCCAACGAGGACGTTTTTATCGTCCCCGGCAACCACGATGTTGATCCATACCGGTCTTTGACTGAAGAGATTGATGCGGTGAAATCGGAAAAGGGAAGAAAGGATGCTGAAAGAAAAGCAAAAAAGGCGGCTAAGGCGGCAAGCAAAAGTTTTGAAGACTTTGCAATCGAGCGCCTCAAACACCTCCGAAACGCTCCGAGCGATGCTTTGAATGCTGACGGCAGCCATCTGTCGCACCGCTTTTCTGAGTATTGTGAAGCTGTTGAGTCAATTTGCGGTCCTGCGACGTTTTTGAGAGATAGGGATCCCTTTGCATATGCAGACACCTTTTGCAGAAAATGGAAGGACAAGATCAATCTGATTCATGTAAATTCTGCTCTGCTTAGCTGCTCTAATACCTACCTGGCGCAAATACTCGACATCTGTGCGCTCAATGATCTTGGTCACGATGATACCTTTGATCGCACACTTCCTACCATGGTCCTGGCTCATCACAATTACGCTGAGTTAGCCTTTACCCAACGCAAAGCGTTAAAGCCAATTCTTGCGGACCTGAATGTTCGTGCCTATCTGAATGGAGACTGCCATCAGTGCAGTGAGGACAATATCCTGCTGGACGGTGGGCGTGCTATCCCTTGCTTTACAGCGCCAAGCATTTATAAAGCCCAAGGAGATGACGCAGCCAGTATTGGCTTCTACCTTTATGAAATGGATACTGCCAGCCCGCAATGGCGTGTAAATGTAACATCCTATCGTTGGATAGAATGGCGTTGGGAAATCGCTCCTTGCCGTGCAATCCCTGTCTTTAATATGCGGGATATTAGCGCCGGACTTCATGAAAGATACGCTCGGGATGTCAAGAAGCTATCTCTTGACATCCTCCCGGGAATCACATACCAGTCGCCGGATGGTACCGTCACCAATGAGTATAAAAACCGCGGGGATGCAGCTCCGTCGCCGATGCTCCAGCTTTTAGAAGAGCATCGAGACGTGCGGCATTTTCAACTGGTTGGGAAGGGCGGTTCGTCCTGTGGCGGAGTCGGAAAAACGAGTACATTGCTGAATCTCGCTTTTTCTTTGACCTCATCATCCAACGCTCCCAATATTGCTCCGCTCTATATTCAGCTGAGACGAATTTACGGAATAAACAGCAAGTCAAAGAACAACGAGAATCGCATTCTCCACTATATGCGTGAGGAATATAAGCTCACAGAGGTTGATCGCAACGCTTCCTTTATATTCCTGCTGGATGGTTTCAATGAGATTCCGACCACAACGATGCAAATCCGATGCCTTAGGGATATCCTTGACATTTCAGATAAGAAATACCCGGAGGCAGCCATTATCCTCAGCAATCGTGATCCGCTGGATACCTACATGGATCTGCTGGAATATGAAAACGGTTTTGACGCTGACCAGATTGATAGATTAAAGTTTTATTTCCACAACTGCTACATTAAGGAACTGTCGCAGGAGCAGATTGATGACTATATTGAGCCAAATCAGCGCTGTTTGATTCCTGCCGCTCGTAATATTCTGGATACTCCCTTCTATTTGGTGCTTTATCGCCAGGCTATGCAGCCGTCCGGCAAGGATGCAGGAAGATGGATCACAGATGCTTTTCGAGACCACCTGAATAATGGTACTCCGGAGAAGACCACATTGATGCTCCAAATGCTGTTGCGCGAGATTAACAATCTAAGAAGCGATATTACCTCTGCCGAGCGTGAGTTGCGCGGCTTTATCCTGACAAAAGTGCTACCGTATCTGGGGTATCAAATGGCGCTCAGTTCCCGTTTAGATCCCGCGCTTACACCCATAAAGAGCCCTAACTTCTTCAGGCGTGATGCCTATGCCCGCACATATGCGTGCCTTTCTGCATATCTGCCGACCATAGACATTTGGAATGAATATAAGAATCAGAACCCTGAGACGCTGGAAAAACCTTGGAACACTCTGCGTAAACTCTATCAGGATAGTAATCCTGATATTTCTGATTTGACAGCAGCTATTCCCTATACTGTTTTCCCATCCGGCCTGCTCTGTCATCACGGAAGAAATATCAGCTTCTGTCACGATAACTATAGAGATTTCTTTGCTGCGTTTCATATTGCAAACGTGGTCTATGGCCTCTGCAACGGAATCAATCTTGCTGCGCTGTCCCCTGATGCGCAGGAGGTATTTCTGTTACAGCTCGAAACTCTTGATAACAGCATTCTCTTTGATGCTATTTCGATCTTACGGCAATACTTTGGCCTCTCTATCTATGATATCAGCGCGCAAGACACCACCGACCTCTCTGACACCTGCGCACAGATTGCTTTGCCGGCCATCTTGATTCGCCTTCTTGATGCCGTCATCCGTCGCGGTGAGCTTTCTAAGAACGAGCACTCCCAATTATGTCAGCTTAGATCAACACTCTGCGAAAGGTTTGTGCTGTCTTTTAAGGCACTGGATGAGAGCGATCCGCTGCAGACAAAATACTGCCTCTTTTTCTCGCTTGCGCTATCAATGCTGGCTAGGGACTATCGAACGGGGATTGCGGGGACAAGAGATCTGATCAAATGTGCCGGATATGCCCAACAGTGTATCAACGGCGAAAAGAAATTAAATATTCCAAAAGCGGACGGCTACCTTCAGGTGGCCTTATGTCTCAACGCCCGTATGGAAGATATGCTCAACGTGACGGATACCAAGATGAACGGTACGCTGCCTTTTTCCTCTCAGCTGGCTGATGCAGTTCGAGAAGCTGTCAGGGACTACCACGAGGGATCGATGTACAAACGGGATGAAGCTGTTCGCACTTTCAGGAGAAATTTATTCCCTCGATGGAAGCCTAGCTTGGGGAACGTTCTGGCGTGCTGCGACATTTTTCAGATTATTCTTGAAGCGGCGTATGAAAAATATGTCTCCGCCGCTAATCAGAACAATCAGAACTATCAAGAGATCGCCCGCCTTGGTTATGTCAGCAAGGCATACCTTGTTTTGGGTGCGATTGGGACAAGCGGTGGTGCGTTGAATCTGCTGGCACAGATGTTGATCAATCAGGCAAATCAGTATGAAGCTGATCAGAGGATTTCTTTTTTTAGGAGGCATCCTGATATCGGCACCTTTGTCCAGCAACATGCCGCACCTTATGGTTGGCCTTTAAACGACAACTATGCGCTTGCCTACCGTGTGCTTCAAATCGTATGCGGCATTCAGCGCGGCAGCCAGCCGTATTCTCACATGAAGAAGGCTGAGCTCGTGCTCAAGGGCTACGTCTCCGAATCGAGCAGCACACAGTTGACCTCACTTAATATTGCCATCAACGGCGGGCTGGCGATGGGACATTACTGGAAGGGGCGTCTTCTGTTGGAACAGGCAAAACAGGACCATGACCGCTGCAATGACTATAAAGATGCGGCCATTGCCAGCTTCTGTGCAACAAATGTGACAGAGCGCTTTGATCACTTGTCTGAAAATGCTGACGAGGACGCTGCTCCCCAACTGTCGCCTCCGCAATGGCTCTCTGCCATCGAGCTTTTACGATATCCAGACAGAGAGGTTTTTCGTGTTGATCGTAGAATGGTATTTCAAACGATTTATCAAAAGCTCACTCAGCAAGTTGAAGAGGTGCAGAGCGACAGAATTCAGATACATAACGAGCGCTACCGCCTGACAAAAAAGGATGTCAGAAGCAATATGGAGCGCTGTTTGGATATGGTGAAGGTGCAGTTCCCTGACAAGGAGCCCTTGATCCAAGAAATGATTCGATCAATAAGATAGGCATAGCAACCATGCGGCTTCGATAATTCTATCTGCTTTTGTCGACCTGTTATCGATCAAGAATAAGCAAAGAGGCGCCGGGAGTATACCGCTCCCGGCGCCTCTTTGCTTATTCTATGCAACGACGGTTCAGAGTTTTTCGGGTATTTGCTTTAACCGACACGCCCAGGCATTCAGCCAAGCCTTTGCTTTTTCCGATTCAGGCCACTTTACTAACATTCCTTCCAGTATTTGAATCTGCCGCTGAGCTAAAATGAAGGCGTTGCGCGAGCGATGATAATCGTAGTTTTGCAATTCTGGCTCTGTGGCGTCCTCAAATGTGTTCCAATCTAAAATATCCTTGAAAATGTGATTTTCTGCATTTTCACCGTATAGCGCATCTACGCAGTTCAAATAGAGTGCTATTGACATAGGAATATCCGAGGCGGTTTGGCAGTCTTGAATTTCTCGTTTTAAGATTCGTTCTGCCCTTGCCAGCAATTGCTTCTGCGGATGAGAGTTTTCCATTCTTTCAGCAAGTGTCATAAGAAGAGTTGCTCGTGATACGGCATTGCTATCATGCAGCCAATCTAACGCGGTATTTATTACCTCACCGCTGCACGCAGGAAGGTCGGATGCTAATTTGGACAGCAGTACCTCTTGAATTGCTTGCCACTGCGCCTCTGATTCTAACCGCCGTGTCCTAACGTGAAATACAATATTAGATAGCACGATAGCTTCCTGTAAAGCTCTCACATCCGGTTCGAAGCGCTTCCAAATCTCTCTGGCAACTTCAAACTGTGACCTTTCGTCGCGAATAGCGTTAAAAAGCCATTCTGCACTCAATAAGCGGACATATAGCAGTTCCGAGCAAGCTGCTGCACAATATAGTTCTCTATCGAGTGGCGAGATTGCCATTTGAAAGGCCAGTGCATCAAACATCATTGGAGAACGCAGCTGACTTAGCAGCGTCAGGAATCCTGTAATATCTAATTTGAGCGCCATATGGTATCCGCAGGTTAACCATGTGAGTCCGCGTAAATGGATATGTCCTGCCTGGTCAATCAGCAAGTGGTACCCCTGTGGGCTTGGCCGAGCTTTTCCGTTTAGTAACGCCCACAGCGTATATTCTGGAGAAGATGCTCCACACTTCAGATAATCACACTGCTGCTCAGCGGCCTTTGCCAAATTTGGAAACTCTGATAAGAACAGAGCCTTAACTCCACCCGTGGATTGAAGCATTTCCGTTAGCGATTCCACTTGGCTCGTGCAGATATTGCTCAGCGCATAACAAAGCATTTTACATGCATCTATTCGATCACTTTGCGCTCGCTCTGCTACGGCCGTAAGGACTGTAGAGAAATCATCTTTGCAAATACATATCTGCTTTGACAATTCATCATACCACTGCCGCAAATACCTTTCCGCTGCTGACTCTGCTGAAGTTTCGCTTTGAACCTGACACCGGTATGTCTCAGAGCAAAAAAGGACCTCATTTGAGATTCTCAATGCTCTTGACTTCTGCTGTTGGATATCGGAATCAGAGAGACTATTCAGGTACTCACAAACTTCCATGCATACCCGATGCTCCAGCGGAGCTATGACAAGCGGAAACTTTTGCGCCATAGAGTTGAGAGAATTACTCAGAAGGAATCCATCGATCGTGCCGTCCTTGTGATATCGAATCAGATATCGGTCGTGAAAGACGCCTTTTTCACCGCGCGTCAGATTTCTTACCACCAGATTGTTGTGGAGAAGGGGTGCTGTCCGCTGTAAAAAAGCGCGAGTTTCCTCGCAAACATTACTTTTTTGATTTGTGTCCGGATCAAGCGAGCCAAGCGAGGTAATGATCTCCAGTTCAAGGTCTGTTCGTTGTATTCTCGTCAACAGTTTTTCTGCTGCCCGTGCAGAGAAGTATGGATCGGCAATTACCGCCTTGCAAACAGAGGATTGCTCAATATATGCTCTTACCTGCAAAAAGCTATCGATCTCTCCGGTTGTGGGGGCGTTAGAAATAAATGCCCCAGTTTCTTTTTTTCCCTGATAATCTTTAAAAAGAGAGTAGCCGTCCTCCATCGCCTCATCTAACACGGACTCATGTTCGCTGCGAATGCTGATTGCACGATCCGTAGTGATGCGTTGGACTTTCATGAGTTGAGTTCGAATCAGTTCGCTGCTCTTTGCTGCAGAATGTAATAATTTATTTGTCCAAGAGTCTCCGATTTGATATGGAGTACCGCCCCACCTCGAGATGATGGAGAGTCCCATCATCAGCGCAATGCTTTGGGAGACGATTAGCTTTCCTGTGGCGGCATTCCATGCGTGGACCACAACCGATGTCATTGGCTCATTAGCCTCGAAGTAGATTTCCTTTTTATTTGCAGGCCATACTTGTGTCTGATTACAGATCATATAGTCTTTATACTTTCCGATACAGTTAACAATGATGTCTTCTGCAAAATCTTTGCACTTGCGAATCGTTGTAACCCGCAGGCCTTGATCCTTGTGGATATCTATTTCAAAACTGCTATTCTCAGGGGTACGATAATACACTTCGTAGTTGCCAAAACGACGTCCATCTATACAGAAGTCGATTCCACAGTTGCATTTTGCCCATTCAAGAAGTTCAAGTGTCTGCTCGTAGAGCTTTCTGCCATCTGCGTTGAATTCATTTTGTATCTCACTCAACAGAGAAAGCTTTTCTCTGTTCCAAAATTCAGAGAGATAACAGAATTCGGATATGGGCACAGTCTGCTGTTCTTCATCATCGGAATATAGGAGCTGCTCTCTTTTATACAACTGCGGCGATTTGAGAGTTACCCTTTCGCATAACATGATTGGTTCGGTACCCGTCAGACTTATCAAAAAATTATCTGCTTCGCTTGGCGATAGAATCGCCTTTGCAATCAGCTTTTGCCCCTTCCTGTCAGCAGGAAAGGCCTTCCACGGATATGAGGATTCTTCGGTTTCACTGCTGAACCCATAGAGAAGTCTGTATTGTGTATCCACTTTAAAAAGTAATAATTTGACAAACCTTTTCCGCATTTTGCATCCCCTTCGTCAATATTGAGTAGGCTATTCAAAGTGTGCTGCTATTTTACCGCTATGATCTAGTATCATTATAGCAAGTATACCCCTCCACTATCGATGCTCGCAATATTGGAATCCAGCAATCTGTGAGATTCCAATATGCAAGCATTTTATAGTAGACAATATGCAACGTTTTTCGACACGCAACACATCACAAATGTGGGAAGTCGTTTCACGGCTGCAATTCAAAATGGAGGGACTTTTATGAAAATCAAAAACGTGGCTATCAAAAACTTTAGAGGCTACAGCGATGAGATTAATAGCGACTTTGAAGATTTAACAGCATTCGTTGGGAAAAATGATATTGGAAAGTCAACTATTTTAGAGGCACTTGACATTTTCTTTAATGACGGGAAAGGCGTAACAAAACTGGACAAGGCAGATCTGAATGTTGAAAGTAAAGCGCGTCAAGAAACAGATATCTCAATCCGGGTCTGCTTTACAGATCTTCCTGAAAAGATTGTTATCGACGCAACAAATGAGACATCACTTAGCGCAGAGTATCTGCTTAATTCGGACGGCTTGCTTGAAGTTGTCAAACGTTATCCTAATGCAGGTACCCCAAAAGTTTTTATTTGTGCGATGCATCCGACGAATCCGGAATGTGCAGACCTACTTTCTAAAAAAGATAGTGATCTTAGAAAAATAATTGAGACGAGAGATATCCCATGTGAAGATAAGACGAGAAACGCTGCAATGCGAACGGCAATTTGGAGTTACTACGGTGATGATTTGCAGGTTAATTCAGTCGAACTGGATGTAACTAAAGGTGATGCCAAACCCATTTGGGAGAAGCTCCAAAAATATCTTCCGGTTTACTCTTTATTTCAAGCCGACCGAAAGAACAGTGATAGCGACAGTGAAGTTCAAGATCCTTTACATGCGGCTGTAAAAGAGATATTACAAGATGAAGGTATCAGCCAAACCTTAGATCATGTTGCAGAAATTGTAGAAGGAAAGCTGCAAGAGGTTGCGACGCGTACTCTTGAAAAGCTGCGAGAGATGAGTCCTGATATAGCCAATACATTGAGTCCTGTCATTCCACCTGCTTCAAGCCTGAAATGGGCAGATGTGTTCAAAGCGGTCACTATTTCCGGAGATGAGAGCATTCCTATTAACAAACGTGGTAGCGGATCTAAGCGACTGATATTGCTTAATTTCTTTCGTGCAGAAGTTGAGCGCCGTAAGGATGAAGCGAATGCTCCCGGCATTATTTACGCCATTGAGGAGCCGGAAACGTCACAGCATTCAGAAAACCAGAAAAAACTTATCCGTGCATTGATCGCACTCTCTGCTGAAAGTAATGTCCAAGTAATTATCACTACTCATAGCGCGGTAATTGTTAATGCGCTCGACTTCAAAAATATCCGACTGATTTGTGCGGATGGCTCTCGAAAACGTGTTGAGGCTGTGCGCTCGGGACAGTTACCGTTTCCTTCGCTTAATGAAGTCAACTATCTCGCGTTTTCCGAGATATCCGAAGGGTATCACGACGAATTATATGGCTACCTCGAAGAACAGGGGTGGCTTAACGAGTATAAGCAAGGTAAAACAACCGTTCCTTATAAAAAAATCCACACCAATGGCACAACGCGAGAGCAGCAGATATGTATGACAGAATACATTCGACACCAAATTCATCATCCTGAAAACACATATAATGCGCGGTTTAATGATTCGCAGCTCCGGAGGTCTATTGAAGACATGCGAGCTTTTGTTACTTCTAAAGCTCAAACTCCGGAAACCACTTAAATACTTCCATAAAGGTGAGAATTCTAATCTGAACAGAGATTGCCTTTCAGAGGGCCTAAAGCATTCGACCTTTCTATATTGGCTTTGCCATGCGAACGAAGGGCCCAGCTACGGCTGGGCCCTTCGCTGAACTAAGAGCGACTTTTTGACTTTCACACATGTTACATGCCTACATAAAGAGCTGCGAAAAGCATTATGGGGTGTCTATGTCAATCCTACCGACAGAACTGGTTTATATTTGAGGATTATGCGCTCAAGTCATGATCAATCTTATTTGCGCTTTTCAATAATACACAATACCGAATTCTGAATCATATGAGAGATACGGTGATGCTGCAAAATTTATTTGGATCGGGGCTTTCTTAAAGCTTTTTGGGCCGAATCTTTCATATTGGTATACGATAATAAGTTTTTGCTGCCCAAAGCACCTTTGGCCATGTGATTTTTTGCAAATGTATTAAACCCCTCTTTTATACCGCCGCCTCCTATTTCAACGGAGCCGCCACCAACATTGGACAACTGTGCCATGTATTTTGCACCTCCTTTTAGACTCGCAATGGGAGTCCCAGTGGATGCCGTAGCTTTTTCTAACCCGCGCTTGATTTTTTCGTTTGTCTCCGCATATATGACTTCTACGTCCTTGGTGCGTTTATGAATCGCTTTTTTTGAAGAAACGCTGGAATTATGCATCTCGAACTTGGACAGAGATTTATTTTTCTTCATTTTTATCACACCTTTAGAATATATTATCTAAGACTGAAATGCACCTTATACTATTATGTGTGTCGATCGGCACAAAAAGTTTCACCTTAAAGAATAAATTCTAAAACTTCCGTTTTTACTATGGAAATCAAAGCGGTAGAAATGTTTATAGGTACTTCACTTATAAAAGCGCATAATCGTGTCAATGAAACCTAATGCCCTTTTTTGATTATCCTACTCTTTGAATAACTATTTCAGTGACACATAGTGGGAGATTGACGCAAAATCCCTAAAAGACGGAGTAAGAAATAACCGACGCTTTTACTGGTGGCGTATCAGCAAAAGACCGAAAGAATTACCTCTAAATTACTGTTGGATGGGGATTGAACATTCCGCAGATTCTGTGTTATTATTATGTTGAAAAAGAAGAAGTGCTCTCCATGTAAACCGGAGAGCACTTCTTCTTGCTATTTTAGCCCTCCACAGCAAATATGTAGATGAGGTGACATGAACGTATGAAAGAGAAAATGTTTGCTGCATATCCAGATGTGGTAAATGTTGATCAACTTAGAGAGATGTTAGGTGGCGTAGGCTACAAGGCGGCATATGGCCTGCTGTACGATGGCAGCATTGTGTGGCAAAGAGTTCGAGAGCAGCACAATGGCGCCTGGAAAGCACATAGCGATATCTTGAGGGTAGATTGAAAATCAAGAGGAAGAGATTCCGCTCCTATATCTGAAGCCAGCGGAAAGTTCCGAAAAAGAGAATACGGAATCTTATGAAGCTGGGCATACCGAAATATTCTTTCTACAGATGGCGGTATGTGAAAGCCTGTTGGGACATGTGGTTGGAGATCCAGTGCTAACATAGTCAATAAAGAACGATCGGCTCGTACGGGCGGGACACTACAGTATCCTCACCCGATACGAGCCATTGTACTTAAGCGATCGAACTGCCGTGTACAAAACCGTGCGCGCGGTAGCCTGAGAGGACGGGGCTTGCACCCTGCCTATTCGATTGTTCATATTAAGATATTGCCCAGTGAGGGTGCGATGTTTTGAGGGGGGATTACATGTTCAAAGAATACTCTGATATTCTAACGGTTTCTCAAGCTGCAAAGGCTCTGGGACTTGGACGAAATACCGTGTATCAACTTGTCCATACGCATCAGATAGGCTATAAGCGCATTGGTACAAAAATCATTATACCAAAGGCGTGCTTAATTGACTTTGTGCTGTCAGCACGCTATACTGTAGCCAATCCATAATAGCAGACAATCTTCGCTGTCGAAAGGAGTTATTATGACAGGGAGTCTGCAAGTAAAAAACGGCAAATATTACATGGTGCTCAACAGTACCGAAAACGGCAAGAGAAAACAAAAATGGATCTCTACCGGCCTAACCGAAAAAGGGAATAAACGCAAGGCAGAACAGATGCTGCGGGAGAAACTGACGGAAGAAGAAAAGCGAAACCCGGTAGTGTGTTCAGATATGACGGTGGCAGATTGTGTTCGGCGATGGCTGATACGGATGCAGCGGCGAGTAGATGAGGTGACATACAGAAGTTATCAGCACACGGCTGAGACGCATATCCTTCCATACTTTGACGAGAACGGGATAAAGCTGTGCGATTGTACGGTAGAGGTGCTTCAGATTTATTTTGATGAGAAATACCGGAGCGGCCGTAAAGATGGCAAGGGCGGACTGTCCGCTAAAACCATGCGCCACCATAAAGGCATTTTGGGTCAGGCATTAGCGGAATGTGTGAAAGATGGGCTGATGCCATCAAATCCTTGTCAATATGTTGAAATGCCACGCAGAGAACGTCACGAAGCACATTTCTATAGTGCGGAGCAGCTGCAGCAGCTTATTACAGCCTTGAATGGTGATCCGATACAGCCGCTTGTAAAAATCGCGGCGCTTTATGGGCTGCGGCGCAGCGAACTTCTCGGATTGAAATGGGACAGTATTGATTTTGAAAATGGTATGGTGCTGATTCGCCACACGGTTTGTAAGATGATTGTCACCGTGGAAAAGGATAAGACGAAAACCCAAAGCAGCCGCCGAAGCTTTCCTATGACAGAAGAAGCGCGGGAGATTTTTCTGAAAGCAAAAGCTGAGGAAGAAGAAAACCAGCGTTTGTTTGGCAAGGCCTACCAGAAGAATGACTATGTTTTCAAATGGCCCGATGGACGTACATTTGCTCCGGATTATGTAACGCACCATTTTTCAAAAATGCTTGAACGGTACGGAATGCCGCACATTCGCTTCCATGAGCTTCGTCATAGCTGTGCCAGTCTGCTGCTGAACAACGGCTGCGGTCTGAAAGATGTGCAGGAATGGATGGGACACAGCGACATTCAAACGACTGCCAATATCTATGGGCATTTAGACACTTCCAGAAAGCAAAGCCTTGCAGATAAGCTGACAGAATGCTTGCGTGAGGGACGTTAGAAAAACGTTAGAAAAAAGGCAGATGGAGTTCATACTAAGATAAAATAAAAACCGCGAACCCATTGAAATCAATAGGTTCGCGGTGGTACGCCGTGAGGGATTCGAACCCCCGGCCTTCTGGTCCGTAGCCAGACGCTCTATCCAGCTGAGCTAACGGCGCGTGTCTCATATCGGACAACGGTGTTATACTACCACAGCTTTCAGGGAAATGCAAGAGGAAATTTCAAATTTTTAGAAAAAATTTGGGGACAGGTCAAAACAATGAATTTGACAAGGGGCGTGTGGCAAGGGTAAAATATCATTGATCTTGATTTTTTGTAAGGAGCACACTATGGAAAATACTTTCAAAGGCAGCAAAAACTACGTTGCGAGCCCAGAGCTGATGAATGCGGTGAACATCGCGATGGCGCTCAAAAAACCGCTTCTCATCAAGGGCGAGCCGGGCACGGGAAAGACGATGCTCGCCGAGGCTGTGGCCGAGGCGCTGGGCAAAAAGCTCATCATCTGGAGCGTCAAGTCCACGACGAAGGCACAGGACGGCCTGTACGTCTACGATGTGGTGCAGCGTTTATACGACAGCCAGTTCGGCACATCCGGCGTGGACGATATCGCAAAGTATATCAAGCTCGGCAAGCTCGGCGAGGCGTTTTCCGCCGACGAGCAGGTCGTGCTGCTGATCGACGAGGTCGACAAAGCAGACCTCGAGTTCCCGAACGACCTTCTTTGGGAGCTCGACAAGATGGAATTCTACATTCCCGAGACGAAGGAGACCATCAAGGCCAAGCACCGTCCCATCGTCATCATCACCTCGAACGCGGAAAAGGAGCTGCCGGACGCGTTCCTGCGCCGCTGCATCTTCCACTATATTGAATTCCCCGACCAGCAGCAGATGGAAAAGATCATCCGCGTCCACTTCGATCATGTCGACGAGACGCTTTTGATGCAGGCGATGCAGGCGTTCTACTATATCCGCTCGATCGACTCGGTGGAGAAAAAACCCTCGACATCCGAGCTTGTCGACTGGATCCGCGCGCTCGAGCTTACCGGCGTGGACACGTCCCGCATCACGAAGGAGATCCCGTTCATCGGGGTGCTCCTCAAAAAGGACAAGGATATCTCCACCGTGCAGCGCCGGCTGAGAAGATAAGAACGCCATGTTTACTGGATTTTTCTACCTTCTGCGCGCGCATGGCTTTCGCGTCAGCCTGAATGAGTGGATGACTCTCATCGAGGGGCTGATGCTGGACCTGCAGCACGATTCGCTCACGGGCTTTTACGAGCTCTGTCGCGCGGTGCTCGTCAAGTCCGAGGCGGATTACGACAAGTTCGACCAGATATTCCTTGAATACTTCGACGGCGTGCCATATCAGGACGAGCTTCCCAAGGAACTGATGGACTGGCTCAACAACCCTGCCGCCGCAATGGAGGAGTTCCGCAAGTTCCTGCGCACGCAGGGCTATGAGGAAAAGAGCATTGAGGAAATTCTCAAAATGTTCGAAGAGCGCCTCAAGGAGCAGACCGAGGAGCACAACGGCGGCTCGTACTGGATCGGCACGAACGGCTACTCAAACTTCGGCAATAGCGGCCACAGCCCGCAGGGCATCCGTGTGGGCGGGAAGAGCATGTACCGCCGCGCGTTTCAGGTGGCGGGGGAGCGCAGGTTCCGCGACTTCCGCAAGGACAATGTGCTCGATATCCGACAGTTTCAGATGGCGTTCCGCCTGCTGCGCCAGTATTCCGAGCAGACGCAGGAGGCCAAAACGGAGTTCGACGTGGATGGGACCGTGCGCGAGACCTGCGACAACGCGGGAACGCTGTCGGTCTGCTACAAGCGTCCGCGCAAAAATACCGTCAAGGTGCTGATGCTGATGGACTCCGGCGGCTCGATGGAGTATTATTCCAACCTCTGCTCGATGCTCTTTCAGGCGGCGCGGCAGTCGAACCATTTTAAGGAGCTGCACGTCTACTACTTCCACAACTGTATTTATTCGAGTGTCTACACCGACCCGCGGATGTACCGCGAGCACGCGGTGCCGACGGACTGGATTCTGCAGAATTTCGGCAGCGAGTACAAGGTCATTTTAGTCGGCGATGCGCTGATGGACATGTACGAGCTGATGGAAAAGCGCTACGACTACCGCACCGGCGAGGCGAAATGGTCGGGCCTCGATCAGATCAAGCGCTTCCGCGAGCACTACGACCACCTGATTTGGCTCAATCCCGAGGAGCCCCCGCGCTGGGGCGGCTACTGGGGCGAGAGCTACGGCTATATCGCAAGGGCGGTGGACATGTACCCGCTGACCGTCGACGGTCTCGAGCGCGGCATGAAAAAGCTGCTCGTGAACCGGTAAAGGAATAAAAAAGAGGACGGGAGTTACCCGCCCTCTTTTTTGACCCACGGCGGCAAAATTGGTGTCCAAACGGAACAATTTCGCCCGATGGGGAAAGACAAGCGGCAAAAGCTGTGGTATACTGCCAGACGGTTAGAGATGACTAACTCCGAAGGACAGGAGCGAAAGAGATGACCGCAGAGAAATTATTGGAGCATCAGGGCGCTATTTTGCTGGCGCAGAGCGACGGCTGCGCGGTCTGGCAGTTTCGAAACGAGACCGGCGACGGCATGATGACCACCTATGAGATCTTTTCGGGCGTGATGCTCGCGTTCAACGACTTTCACATGGAGCGCTACGAGTGCGATTTTGTGGCCGACCGGCGGATGCTCGCCATCGACCACTGCCGCGAGGGGCGCATGGATTACGCCGCGAGCGACAACTTGGTCGCCTACACGGCGGCAGGGGATATGAAGCTCGACCTGCGCGAGCAGCACACGGGCACGTTCCACTTTCCGTCCTGCCACTCCCACGGGCTGACGGTCGCGTTCGACCGAAACATTGTGAAAGAGTCGCTGCCGTGCGAGGTCAGGGACTTTCCCGCGACGCCGGAGAAGATCATCGAGCGCTGGCAGCTCGGCAGTACGCCGCGTGTCGTCCGCGGGGCAGAGCGGATGGAGCACATCTTCGGCGAGATGTACCGCGTGCCGGAAAAGATACGCATCCCGTACTTCAAGGTCAAAATTTTAGAGCTGTTGCTTTGCCTTGATGCCATGACCATCCCGCAGGAGGAGAGCGAGCGGCCGTACTTCTACAAAACACAGGTCGAGAAGGTCGAGGCCATCAAGCGCTTTTTAACCGAGCATGTGGCGGAAAACTTCACGCAGGAGGAACTACTCCTACACCGAGTTCGGCACGAACGAAAAGGGCGTGTCCGTCTCCGCGACCGAAACGCTCTACGGCAACGAAAAGGTGACGGAAGCCGACCCGTACCGCGACGCCGAATGGGCGGAAGCGAACAAGAGCGAGCGCATCGGCATTGAAGAGACCGACATCCCGACCATCATCCTGGCCGGGGCATCCTCCGCGCGCGAGGGTGTGAAGCTGCTGCTCGACATCTACGAGAATTACGGCTGCGTGGCCGCCTCCGGCGTGTTCGTCTGCGACAAGGACGAGGTCTGGTACGTTGAAAATTGCAGCGGCACGCAGTATGTCGCCATCAAGCTCAACAACAACATGATCTTTCTTGAACCCAACATGGCCGTCATCGGCCGCGTCAATCTGGACGATGAGAACGTCATCGCCTCCAAGGACCTGATCGCGGTGGCGAAGAAGGCCGGAACGTTCGTCGGCGACGAGGCGAAGAACATCATCGACTTCCGCGCGTCCTATGCCCGCATCAGCGAGAAGATGGACCAGCGCATGATCGACGGCCTGAACTACCTGAACGCTACTTACAAGTACGACAGCGACGCGCTCGTGGCTGACAACACGAAGTTTACCATCTCCAACCTTGACGCAAGCGACAAGCTTGTCGCGCTCTACACCAACATCAAGGCCGACCGCAAACTCGACAAGGACGATGTGTTCGGCTACTACAAGCTCTCCTCCATCGGCAAGGCCAGCAACCAGGAGATCGAGATATTCCAGCTCTTCAAGGATCGTCCGGTCGAGACCGCGACCGTGGGCTGGGTCGGCGTCGGCAACATGTCCTACAACGTGTTTGTCCCGTACTATCCCATGCTGATCGACGGCATGTACAAGGGTTATCAGGTCAGCACCGCGTCCGCGAAGTTTACGACTGAAAAGCCCGACACCTTCTGCACCTACGGCACGAGCTGGGCGCAGGATGCCGAGGGCAACTGGCAGCGCGTTTCCGGCTTCAAGGCGTATCCGAGCAACTGGAAGGATTCCTATTACTTCACGTTTGAGGGTCTCGGCGGTTACATCGCCAACGCCGACAAGATCACCGGTAAGCCCCTGAAGGCCGAGGCCAAGGCCTGCGTCGCCGATCAACTCGCCGCCCTCCAGCAGGAGCTCTACAAGGACTTCGTCACGACCGACCAGCTCGCCAAGGCGGATGATGCCCGCGCCCTTACCACCGAGAACGGCAAGACCATGGCTGAAAAGGCCCACAAGCTTGGCGCTGAGCTCGTCGAGTACATCACGAAGGATGAAGCGCTCCAGCCGAGCGTGTTCACCGATGCCAAGGAAGGCGCCTACTATGTGGACGCTGTGAACTGGGCCGTGGATAAGAAGGTCACCTCCGGTAAGACCGAGACGACCTTCGCCCCCAACGACTCCTGTACCCGCGCGCAGGCCGTCACGTTCCTGTGGCGCGCCGCCGGCAGCCCCGAGCCGACCGCAAGCGAGATGACCTTCACCGACGTGAAGGCGGACAGCTACTACGATAAGGCCGTCCTGTGGGCCGTCGAGAACAAGATCACCTCCGGCATGAGCGACACGCTGTTCGCGCCCGACGCGACCTGCTCGCGCAGCCAGATCGTGACGTTCCTGTACCGCATGCAGAACAGCCCTGAGAGCAAGGCAGAGAATCCGTTCACCGATGTCAAGGCGGACGCCTACTACGCAAACGCCGTCCTGTGGGCCGTGGAAAACGGCGTGACCACCGGCGCGAGCGCGACGACTTTCGACCCCGCGGGCGACTGCACGCGCGGTCAGATCGTCACCTTCCTCTATCGCTGCCTGAGCAAGTAAGCGATAAAAGCAAACAGGAGAGCCCCCGAAGAAAACCTTCGGGGGCCTTTTTTGCGGAACGGGTGGGAGAAATATCAACAGAAGTTGATGTTGCGTTGAGAAAGAGTTCATCTGCTTGCGGTAAAAATATAAAATCTGATGTTGTAAGTTCCGGCGGGGATGCCCGCAGATGAGGTTTTTATCTTTCAGGAAGGAAGAAACGAACGATGCGAGTGAAGATTATTTCCGACAGCACGTGCGACCTGTCGCCCGCGCTGCTCGAGCGCTATGATATTGCCGTCACGCCGCTGTGCGTCATCAAGGACGGCAAGGACTTCCACGATGGTGTGGACATCACGCCCGCCGACATTTTTGCCCACGTGGACGGCGGCGGAGACCTTTGCAGCACGTCGGCGGTCAGCCAGTACGAGTACGGCGAGATGTTCGCGCGCTACGCGAACGAGTATGACGCGGTGGTGCAGATCACCATCGGCGCGAATTTCTCCTGCTGCTATCAGAATGCCTGCGCCGCGGCGCAGGAGTACGAGAACGTCTTCGTGGTCGATTCGGTGAATCTGAGCACCGGCCAGGGCCTTCTGGTCGTCGCGGCGGCGAAGCTCGCCGAGCAGGGCCTTTCCGGCGCGGAGATCGCCGAGCGCGTGCGCGCGCTCGCGCCGAAGGTCGAGGCGAGCTTTTTGATCGAGCGCCTCGACTACATGCGAAAGGGCGGCCGCTGCTCGGCTGTGGCCGCGCTGGGCGCGAATCTTCTGCACCTGAAGCCCTGCATCGAGGTGCGAAACGGCAAGATGGCCGTGTGCAAGAAGTACCGCGGCTCGTTTGAAAAGTGCATCCGCCAGTATGTAAAAGAGCGCCTTGACGGGCGCGAGGACATCGCGCCGGAGCTCGCGTTCATCACCCACGCGGCGGCGGACGCGAACGTCGTGGTCGCGGCGAAGGAGGAAGCGGCACAGTACGGATCGTTTGAGACCGTCGAAGAGACGCAGGCAGGCTGCACCGTCTCGTGCCACTGCGGCCCGAACACGCTCGGCATCCTGTTTGTGAGAAAGTAAAGGAGAAACCACCGTATGGCTCGCCATACGGTGGTTCTTTTTCAGCATTTTGCGCTTTTTCGCCAAAAGATGACCGCGAGCGCGGTGCAGACCGCGATGGCGGCGGCGTAGGGGATGACGAGCAGAAACGCGGTGCTCGCCGGTGCGCTGTAAGAAGCATAGCGGATGCCCCAGAGCATGTCGCAGTAGTTGAATGCGACTGCGGCGCACATTACATCGGAGAGCAGGATCGCCAGCGCGGCGAAGGTACAGGACAGAGCTTTCATGGAGAGACCTCCTTATTTGTGTTTCGTGCTTTTGAGCAGCAGCGCCGCGCCCGCGGCGATGGCCGAGACGCAGAGCAGCAGAAAAATGCCGCTGCCGTCGATGCGGATCATCGACGATCCGCTGATCTGCGCGGGAACGGACGGGACAAGGATCGACAAAACGCCATAGACGATCAGCGCGGCCGCGCCGCCGAAGCAGAGAATGAGGCTCAAAAGCCGCATCGTCCGGTGCTCATCCTGCGCTTCGGCGGGCGCGGCATTCGGCGCACCGTCTTTTAGAAGGTAGTCGAGCGAGACGCCGAAGTAATTGCTCAGCGCGAGGAGCTTGTCGCTCTCAGGCATCGCGCTGCCGCCCTCCCATTTGGAGATGGCCTGACGCGAGACGTTCAGCGCCTCCGCGAGCTGCTCCTGCGAAAGACCGCTCTTTTTGCGCAGTGTGTAGAGTTTTTCAGGTAGTGCCATGGTTCCTCCTTTCGCAAAAAGCATAGCGTTAGTGTGCGCAAAATGCCATGTATTGCAGTAGACAATTGCGCAACCGTGGGTAGCAATGAAGACTTTTTGCGGAAAACAGTCCTGTTTTTGCCCATTTTACCATGCGGAGGGGGAAAGCGCCAGCGGAGAGCAAAAAATCGCCCGAACTGGAATTTGTTCGGGCAATTTTGGTTCAGTTCTGTTCCTCGGAGGGGGCGTTCTTCTTTTCAAGCTCCGCGCGCAGCATGCGGTTTTCAGCCTGCAGGGCGTCAAGCTTGTCGTTCAGCGGGGCGAGCTGTTTTTTGAGCTCGCGCGCGACGATGCCCTGATAGAATTTGTACCGGCTCGCTGTGCCGGCTGCGGCGCACACGACAGTCACGCCGCCGGCGATGAGGCCGGCCTTTTTCCAGTCGACCTTGCGGACGACTTGCAGCACGGCGCGCTGGTCGAGCTTTTTGCCGCGCAGCGGCGCGGGCGCAGCGCTCTCCGCGCGCACGGGGAGAATGTGGATGGTTTCGAGCATTTTCATCGGATCGTCCTCCTTGATCCATGTTATTTTTCGACTCTAAAGGTATCATGCCGCATGCGGAATGTCAACCGCGGGGATGCGTTGCAATGGATAGAAAAACGTGCTATGATGACCGAAGATTTTTGATTCGAAAGGAAGCGAGGGGAGCGATGCTCCCGCGTTGACATGATCGCAATTCTGCTTGCGCCGGTGTACCTGCTGGCGAATTACTATTTACTGCGCCGCGTGATGGGCTGGGTGAAAGCCTGGTTCCCGTTTTTCCGCACAGCGCGCCACTGGGCGCTGCCCGTGGCTGTGCAGGCGTTTCTGGCCTGCTCCATCGTCATCGCGTTTTTCCTGCCGGAGGGGCGGGCGCGGCGCGTGATGAAGCTCATCGGCAACTACTGGCTCGGCGTACTGCTGTATGTGCTGCTCGCGGTCATCGCGGCGGATCTGCTGCGGCTGCTGCTGGGGTACGTGCTGCCGTTCAAGCACATTTTCGTCACGACACAGATGCACCGCATCGCGGGCTGTGTGTGCGCGCTGGTCATTTTGATCGCATCCATCTGGGGCGTCGTCAACGCGCGCATCATCCACGTGACGCCGTATGACGTGACGGTCGATAAGACTGTTGAGGGCATGGATGAGATGAAGGTTGTGCTCGTGGCCGACCTGCACCTTGGCTACAACATCGGCGAAAAGCAGATGCAGCAGATGGTAGACAGGATCAACGAACAGGACGCCGACCTCGTCGTCATCGCGGGAGACATCTTCGATAACGAGTGGGAGGCGGTGGAAGCCCCTGAGACCATCGCCGCCACGCTGCGCAGCATCCGGTCGAAATACGGCGTTTACGCCTGCTACGGCAACCACGACATCGAAGAGCCGGTGCTCGCAGGCTTCACCTTCCGCCAGAGCAAGAAGAAGGAGAGCGACCCGCGCATGGACGAATTCTTGAAGGACGCGAACATCACGCTCCTGCGTGACGAGGGCATGCTCATCGACGGAAAGTTCTACCTTTATGGCCGCCCCGACGTGCACCGCCCGGGCCGCGGCATCGAGACGCGCAAGACGCCCGATGAGATCACGGCAGGTCTGGACAAGGATAAGCCCATCATCGTCCTCGATCACCAGCCCAAGGAGCTACAGGAGCTCGCGGACGCGGGCGTCGACATAGACCTCTGCGGCCACACGCACGATGGACAGATGTTCCCGGGAAATCTCACCATCAAGCTGATGTGGGAAAATGCCTGCGGGTATCTCCAAAAGGGAAAGATGCACAACATCGTCACCTCCGGCGTCGGCCTGTTCGGACCCAACATGCGCGTGGGAACAAAAGCAGAGATTTGTCCGATTACCATTCATTTTGCAAAGAATTAAAGGCTCAGGAAGCCTTTAGAAATTCCCTGCGGCCGCGCAGGGGAAGCGGTTAAGGGGGATATTCTCTTTCCTCGGAAAGAGAATATCCCCCTTTGACCCCCAAGAGAAAGGGATTTGACCGGCAGTCTCGGGCTCGAAGGGGCTTTTTGCCTCCGGAATGCAACTGCCTGCGTGGCGGTATTGCTGACGCTCACCGCCATTGGTTCTGCTATACGACTTGCCTCTGCTTCTATTATCCGCTGCCGCTCTCGAATCTTGTTTCGGTGCGGTGTAATCGCCTGCTATCGAAAGTGCGCATATCGCGGCAAGCCCCAACAATGCTGCCTTGGCAGGCAGAAGCAAATCTGCACAAATCCAAAGTAGACGGAGATTGCGTAAGGGTAGCGAATTGCAGGCAAAGCGACAGCGAAGATAGAAGATAGTCAAGTCGTTTAGATACACTGCTTGGTAGGTACCCGATTCGGCAAGCATTGCAGCTCTTCGAGCTGCTCGCTTGCAATGGGGAACGCCTTTCTTTTGGACGGGCGACGCCCGTTTTCTTTCTCGGGAAAGAAAATGGGGGTCGCATCACGCGGCATGTATGCCGCAGAGCACTTCGCACCTGTGCGAAAAAGAAGAGCCGTCTCTCGAGAGAGACAGCTCTTTTCTCTTTTTACAGCTTGCGGAAGCGCTCCGCAATGACCGCCGCCGCGTCAGCGGTCGACAGCGCACCGGTGTCAAGGTAAAGATCATACCCCTCCGGCGCGCCCCAGGTCTTGTGGGTGTAGCTCTCGTAATACTTGCGGCGCTGCTTGTCCATCTTGCGGATCAGGCGGATGGCTTGGTCGCGCGTGAGCTTTTCCTGCGCCATTTTGCGCTGGATGCGGTGCTCGTCCGGCGCGGCGACGAACACGGTGAGAAGCCTCACGTCTTCGCCGCGCAGCACATAGTCTGCGCAGCGCCCCACGAACACACACTCCTCGTGGCGGGCGATGCGGCGGATCTCGTGGCTTTGCAGGGCGAAGAGCACTTCGCTCGTCGGTTTGCCGCGCAGCACATGGTGGTTGCCCTCGTGCACGGTCTGGAAGAGGTAGGGGTTGGTCGCCTTTTCGTCCGAGGGGGAGAGCGTTTTTTCCGAAAGCTCGCCGTACTCGCACGCGAGGCGGATCAGCTCGCGCTCATAGACGCGGATGCCGAGGAGATCCGCTGTTTTCACGGCCACTTCGTGGCCGCCGCTGCCGAACTGGCGGCTGATGCTGATGATGCGATTTCCCATAGTATGAATCTCCCTCCGCTTTTCTATTGTTTCAGCGCGTTGAGCGCCGGCTGGGGAATCGAGAATGCACGATCCGCCGGCGTGATGACGGCGGAGAGCGACACCGGAGCGTCGGAGAGGATGAGGTGCAGCGCGCCGCTGCACGAGATGTTGACGGACTGGAGCTCGCCCTGCTCGCTCACGCGGACGGAAATGCGTCCGGAGGAGAAGGTCACATTCTGTGCCTTGATATCCGGCGCGATGGCGGCGGCGAGCTCGCTCATCGCGTCGGAGTCGAGCGAAAGACCGTAGAGATAGCCGTCGCTCACCTTATCGCAGCCCGCGCTGCCGTTCAGAATGGACTGGTAGCAGAGGTCAATGAGCGACGTGGCATCGACGAGCTGCTGGCTCGCGGTGTCGACACTGTTGCCGTCCGCGTCGCAGATCTTGCTGCCGGAGAAGTAGACAGCGAGGGTGTTTTTTTGGATGCTGCCGTAGCTCTGGCCGTCGATGCTGCTGCGGTCGTACTGGAGCGTGCTGTTCAGCACGATCGGGCCGCAGTCGGCGGAAAGGGCGATGTCGGCGGACAGATCGTCCGCGGTCAGCTCGCCCCAGGCACCCAGCAGACGGAGCGCGTTGTCCGTCAGCGTGGAAGCGTCGTCATTGCTGCCCGAATGGATGGCGGTGAGCACATCGTCGGGGATCACCGGCGCGAGCGCGTCGGTGAAGTGCGCGGCGGCCTCCACGCGAAGATCTCCGGAGTTTTCCGCCGTGAAGCTTATGTCCATCAGCTCGCCGCTCTCGGCGGTGAGATCCACGCGGATCGCGGAAAGCGATGCGGCGTTCGCGATCTCGTCCGAGGTGAGAAGACGCAGCAGTGTGCTCGCGTCGTCGCCCTCGGCGGTGAGGGTGTAGCGCTTTTCCTGCCCGTCAACGGATTTCGTCACCGTGAGCGTGCGGCAGAGCTCGGCGGTCTCATCCATGAGCTCGGCGTAATTTGGGAATGCGCCGCCGACAGCGTAGGACTTGCCGTTTTCAAGGTAGATCGCGCCGTCTGCGTAGTAGAGCGCCGCGCCGTCGCGGTCGATGCAGGTGATGGGAGCGCCGTCTTTCTTCGTGCGGGCGACGGAGGCATCCGCGCTCAGGCTGATTTTGCCATAGGAGGCGTCGACCGTGACGTCCATGGTCATCGGGTCCTCTTTGACACGCGCCTCGACAAGGCGGTAGGCTTCGAGGTCCTTCTTAAAGTCGGAGTGGAGAAAGAACGCCGCAGCCGCGCCGAGCAAGACTAAAATCGTGATGAGAATAGGGAGGAAGCGGCGGTGCCTGCGCTTTTTCGGCGCGGGCGGTACTGCGGGCTGCGTGAGCACGTTTTCGCGTGCCTCGCGCTCCTCGCGAAGAAGCCGAAGTTCCTCTTCCGCGCGCGCAAGGCGCGTCTCGATGGAGTCGGGATCGGCTGCGGGGGCGGGTTCGGAAGTGGGAACGCTTTCTGCGCCCTCGACCGCGGCGGTGACGACCGGCGCAGCGGTCGCTGCTACTGCCACGGCGGCGGGGACTGCCGTAGATTCAACGGACACAGGCGCATCCGCCTGAGTGGCATCTTCGACCGCTGTAGACGCGGGGGC